>Ga0194037_1000020_pt1 | contig 117736 bp, 111 predicted proteins | sample JunL306m_MetaG_FD_148653 | JGI IMG/M metagenome (GOLD analysis project Ga0194037, IMG submission 148653) | Anoxic zone freshwater microbial communities from boreal shield lake in IISD Experimental Lakes Area, Ontario, Canada - Jun2016-L304-6m | ecosystem: Environmental > Aquatic > Freshwater >...
TGAAGGGGATACACTGAGAAGAAAGAAATCCTGAGCTTTTTTTGTATGTTTTCTTTATCAAATCCATCCTGAATTGGGTGGTACACTTTCCTCCAGAATCAGTGGTACACTTTCCCCAGAATATTCACTTACCGCGCTAAAGTTAATCTCTCTGAAAATGGCAACGAATGGCGCGAATACATTCGCAAACAATCAAGCACCATTGTTGCCAGAAATGACGACTTGAAAGAGCTGGTAAGCCTGACGGCAACCGTGCCATTTGATGACCGTTACAATCAACAGGCCACACTTGGCGATTTGTCGTTACGACTGATTGATGAATTTCTTCGCGAGGTGGGCAGTGAACTGGCAGAGCAGGTCGCCCAACTGCCAATCGAAACTATCGGCCGGCAAATGAACATTGTTGGCGCCCCCAGTGAAGCACCATTCCCGAACAACATCGGTCTGATGATGTTCAACGAACATCCGGAAAAATTCTTTCCTGTGACCCAGATCGACGTGGTCTATTTTCCCGATGGCCCAGGTGGTGATGTTTTTGAAGAGAAGGAATTCAAAAGCCCTTTGCCCCGCATGATTAGGGATGCGCTTAGCCATATTCAACGCAACTACCTGAAACAGACAGTCATCAAACACCCGCATCGTGCCGAGGCCGATCGTATCTGGAATTACCCCTATGCAGCGATAGAAGAGGCCTTGGTCAACGCGATTTATCACCGATCCTACGAAATTCGAGAACCGGTTGAGGTGCGCATTACGCCTGAAGATCTGGTGATACTCAGCTTCCCAGGTCCAGACCGATCAATCACGATGGCTGATATTGCAGCAGGCAATGCGGTCAGCCGTCGTTACCGCAATAGACGTATTGGCGAATTCATGAAAGAGCTTGAGCTGACAGAGGGTTGTTCCACCGGCATAAGAAAAATCAAACGAGCGATTTCCCAAAACGGCTCGCCAGATCCCGTTTTCGAAACGGATGATGATCGCAGCTACTTTCTTGTCCGTTTCCCGGTTCACCCGGATACAATCCTCTCTGCCAATGTCGGACAAGTATCCCAGCAAGTAACCCAGCAAGTAACCCAGCAAGTAACCCAGCAAGTAATGCTGTTATTAAAAGCCTGTGATGGTGAAATGAGCAGGGCTGAATTGATGCGCGCGGTGGGCATAAAAGACAGGGTCAGCTTCAGTAAAAACTACCTGGACGCAGCTATCGCATACGATCTGATAGAGATGTCGCAACCAAACTCCCCCAAAAGTCCAACACAAAAATACAGACTGGCAGAAAACGGTCGAAATATCGTGGAGGCCCAAAAGTGAAACAGCAAAGCATTTTAAAACAAACATGGTTCCCTCCAAGGAGGGGTCAGGCAGGCTGAACAGCATTATTCGAAAGAAGGAGTACTGGTCATTGAACGGCATTTGTGTAACAGCTAACTCAAAATTCCTATACTCTGCCCCTTTCTTTGAGACTGAGTCGGTGTTTTCGGCGTTCCGATCAGAAAACCCTGAAATACAGTCACCAGGAAAAGGGAAATTTGCCAAGTATGAATATGAGAGCAATTCATAAGGCAATGCTTGCGAGCATTGATTTGAGCATTGAGGCTTATTTAATGCTCGAATTAGTGGTCGGCAACATTAAAATGAAGCATTTAAAGTGAGAGTCATGTGGAGCATGAATGGCCAATCTTTGAGCCGTTAAAGGATAAAAGCTATTTTTTGCGGGCGTCTATAGACGGAGTAGTTATTTTATGGACGAATGGGGCTGATATAGCTCCGGAAACACTCTACAAGAAAATCCAGCACTGAACGGAACCCTCAGTGTATTCCTGACCCCGATGTCTGCACTCCTGGACGTGGCGTCAGGCGGATAGAATAGCTTGATTCAAAAAAAGCCTGCGGGCCATAGAACCGCATCTGTTCAAAAGCGAACTCAAAATTCCTTCCTTCCGCGCTTATCAAGTTTTTTTCTGAGCGAGTATCCATCTAATAAAGCAGTGAACGGCTTTATTGTTTTCATGTGACGGGTTTATTTGGTAAATAAAAAGCGGGTTATTCCGAATTGATGTTTTTTTCCTGTGAGGCTCCTGATAATGAAGAGAAGGGCTACATGGATCATATTCAAGTAACTTGCGCTATTATCGAACGAGATGAGCTTGTTCTTGTTGCACAGCGGAGTGCAGCTATGAGTTTGCCTCTTAAATGGGAATTCCCTGGAGGTAAGATCCATCAAGGGGAATCACCTTCAGAGTGTTTGCGTCGTGAGTTATTTGAAGAGCTGAATATTCATGTTAGTGTAGGAAAATCTCTTCCTGTTAGTATGTATCAATATCCGACATTCACTGTCACCCTTCATCCTTTTATCTGTTCAATTGAAGCGGGTGAATTAGTTCTCAATGAACATGCTGCCATAACTTGGTTAGCACCTCAAAACTTCCATTCTCTCGACTGGGCTGAGGCCGATGTGCCGGTAATAGAGTCTTATCTTGTTGAAAATAGAGTAGATGTCTCATGAGCCAACTTGCATTTGGTATATATGAAGCACTCCTCGATGAGCTTCTGCAAGAGGCTTTAACTCAGCACCCGGAGTTACGAAGTGTCTTTGGCAAAATCGATCAAGAAGAGCAGCCAGCCATCTATGCATCATTTGTGGCCAAGGTAATCGAGCAGGCATTGCGAGAAGAGAAAGATCCGGAAAAACGTCTGGATATCTGCAATCGGATTCTTGGCCAGGTTGCCAGTGAACCGGGCTTGAGTCACCTCGCGAACCGTCGCCTTGTACAAGAAAAAAAACCAATACTTCTTGAAATCACCCCTTCCAATTATGGGTCATCAAGAGTTGCTCGCCCACAGACATCTTTAACTGAAAGCAGTCTATTTACCGGTTCGCCACAAGAGCCTCAACTTGCACATGAGCTGCTTGAGGAGATGAAGTCGGCAGACAGTGTTGACATTTTGGTTTCGTTTATCAAATGGTCTGGGTTGCGTCTGCTGATGCCAGCTTTTGAAGATTTGTCTCTGCGTAACATACCGGTTAGGGTTATCACTACGTCATACATGGGTGCATCCGATGCACCTGCCGTCGAATGGCTGGCTGAAATGTCGAACGTTAAGGTACGCGTATCCTACGATACCGAACGCACGAGGCTTCATGCGAAGGCCTATCATTTTAAGCGGAAATCTAATTTTTCAACTGCTTATATCGGTTCGGCAAACATGTCCAATGCTGCCATTACCAGCGGACTCGAGTGGAATCTTAAGGTTACTGCACAGGATATGGGGCATATTCTGGAGAAATTTACTGCCGAATTTGAGACCTACTGGAATAGCAAGGAATTTATTCCATTTGACACCGAAGAACCTGAACGTTTCAGGGATGCAATTGTTCGTGAACGAACAAGAAAATACGGGATCACATCGGTTTTCTTTGATCTTACACCGCACCCTTTTCAGGAGCGCATCCTTGAGGCCTTGAAGCGAGAGCGTGAAGTGCACAATCGCTATAAAAATCTTGTCATTGCAGCTACCGGAACGGGTAAGACCGTGGTTGCCGCATTCGATTTTAATGAGTTTTATAAGGGACGTAAGCGTAATGCAAAATTACTGTTTGTTGCTCATCGCAAAGAAATCCTTGAGCAGGCGCGTATAACATTCAGAAATGTGCTGCGTGACCAGAATTTCGGCGAACTTCTTGTTGGAGATTTTGCAGCTGACCGATTGGAACACCTGTTTTGTTCAGTACAGATGCTGACAAATCGCGAACTCTGGAAGCAGGTTGGAGAAAAGTTCTACGATTATATTGTTGTTGATGAGGTTCATCATGGAACCTCTGACAGTTATCGCCCCATCTTCGAACATTTTGAGCCCGAGATACTTCTTGGCCTAACCGCCACGCCGGAACGGATGGATGGAAAATCTGTTGCTGCCGATTTCCATAACACATTCGCTGCCGAAATCCGTCTTCCAGAAGCATTGGAGGAGAAGCTCCTCTGCCCATTCCATTATTTTGGGGTGTCAGACCCGATAGCGACCGATAATGATCGTTTCTGGACCAACGGCAACTATAACAAGTCAGAGCTGGAAAACGTCTATACTTTAGACCAAGTGAATGCATCTCGGCGAGTTGACGCAATCATTGGGGCGTTAGAGCGTTACCAGCCAGACTATTGTACCAGTGCTAAGGGGATTGGGTTTTGCGTCACAATTAACCATGCGCTCTACATGGCAGAGCGCTTTAATGAGAGAGGGATCCCTTCCGTAGCAGTTGTGTCCAGGCTTACATCCGATGTGCGAAATCAGGCTATCTCAGACTTCAAGAGTGGGGTTCTCCGCTTTCTCTTTTCCGTTGACGTCTTTAATGAAGGTCTTGATATTCCGGAGATTAATCTTGTCATGTTCCTCCGTCCTACAGAGAGTCTGACCGTTTTTCTCCAGCAGTTAGGGCGAGGACTTCGTCATGCGCCTGAGAAAGAGTGCCTCACGGTTCTCGATTTTGTAGGGCAAGTACACCGGCGCTACCGAATGGATACAAAATTTCGAGCATTACTGCCCAAGCATCGCTATGCAATAGATCGTGAGGTTGAGTTGGATTTTCCTCACCTACCTCCAGGCTGTTCTATCCAGCTTGACCGGCAGTCACGGGAATATGTACTCCGAAATATTAGGGAAAACCTTAGGAATCTAAACGTGCAGGTGCCAGATCGCTTGCAGACTTTCTCGAGCGAGACCGGGCAGGCGTTGACCTTTGGCAATTTCATTCGCTACCACGAATATGAACCGGAAGTACTGCTGGCAAAAGAATCCTGGTCGGGTTGGAAAGCCAAGGTACAGTTCGCTCCGATTCCTACCGATCCTGATCTTGTAATGCTGAAAAAAGCTTTGATTCGGGCTGCATTCATCAATGGACCGAAGGAAGCTGCCTTGTTAAGAAATGTCATCAGTAAAGTTTCGCAAGGTGAAATAGCAGAAGCCGTTGCACTTGCCGGACAATCGGCTATGGTAGTGTATTATCGAATATGGGGAGAGAAAGGTAGTAATCTTGGTCTTTCATCCTTTGAAGATGCCTTACAGCGGCTTTCGAAAAACCCATCAATTCTTGCCGATTTAGAAGAAATCTTGAACTGGTCAATTGACTCAAGTGAAGTCAGTGGTCTTGTACCGGAATTGCCTTTTCCTTGTCCACTCGAGCTGCATGCACAATACAATGGTAGAGTAATCCAGGCAGCATTCGGAAAGGCAAATATCGCAACAACAGGTCAGACAGGGGTTGGGGTATTCCACTTTCCCGAGGTTAAGACTTATGCGCTATTGCTCACGTTCCAGAAAACCGAAAAAGAGTTCTCACCGAGCACCATGTACGCCGATTACCCCATCAGCAGAGAACTTCTCCATTGGGAGTCGCAAGCCAATACCGCCCAACATCACCGTGATGGCCAAAATCTGATTCATCATGTTGAAAGAGGATATACCATTTTGGTTTTTGCTCGTGATCAGAAAAAGCGGAACTCAACTTCAATGCCGTTTACCTATCTCGGACCGGTGGAGATGGTAAGTTATGAGAGCGAAAGGCCGATAAAGATGGTTTGGCGATTACGATACCCAATGCCTGTAGAGGTGTTTGAAGACAATAGAAGAGGCGGATGAGTATTAATCATATTTCGTTTTTTATTACCGATGACAAAGTCTCAACCCTTTGTCGCCATCAAGATCCCGTCGTTATATATTTTTACACTTCTATCTATAACTCTATAACGAAGGGGCTTTTTCGCACTGCCAAAGTTATTTTATTACTTTAGCATCTGTCGGAATCGGACGGTATTCAGATTTGCTGAACCGGCGCTAAAAACAAGCAAGGCAGTTAGCTGCTTAAGGCATATAAATACAAGGTATTATGGAGATCACGGAACAGCCGAAATTGAAGAGAGATGATATTATAGAGTTGAGGATAACTGATCAGGCGGAGAAAGATCAGTGTTTCGGGAGGCTTGAAAATGGCATGGGGGTAATGGTCAGCGGGATGCTTGCGGTTGGCGATCTGGTATCGGCAAAGATAAAAAAAGTAAGGCAGCGGTATATTGAGGCTTTTGTGGTTGCAGTGCTTGAGCCGTCGCCTGACCGTACCGATCCTTTGTGCAGCTATTTCGGGGTTTGCGGTGGATGCAAGCTGATGCATATCCGCTATGAGGCGCAACTGCAATACAAGCAGAAAAAGGTGAAGGATGCTCTTGAGCATTTAGGGGACTTTGCTGATCCTCCGGTTACCGCTGTACACGCTTGTGCAGCACCGTTCCACTATCGGAACAAGATTGAGTTCTCGTTTTCGAACATGCGCTACCTTTTGCCCGAGGAGCTCTCGATGGAAAAGCTTGATCGTCCGAAGGATTTTGCGCTTGGCTTTCATACGCCCGGCAACTTTGAAAAGGTGATTGACATAGATTACTGTTATCTGGCCAAGGAGTCGATGAACAACGTGCTTAAGTTGACAAGGGAGTTTGTTCTTGCACATGCACTTGTGCCTTACTCTGCCAAAGCGCATACCGGGTATTTACGGAATCTTGTTGTCAGGTTCAGTGAAAACCGTGATGAGGTTATGGTTAACCTTGTTACCTCGTGGTATGACGATGATATTATGCAGCAATACAAGAGACATCTTGTTTCGGGAATGGATGGTCAGAAGATGACGGTGGTTAATAATGTGACTAAAAAATTAAATACGGTTGCTACAGGGGAGGAGGAGTTTACTCTAAGCGGGGATGGTGTTATAACAGAACAACTCGGGGGGCTTGACTTCAGGATATCGGCTAATTCTTTTTTTCAGACAAATTCTTCGCAGGCGGAGGTGTTGTATAATAGTATTCTGGAGGTTGCTGACCTTAAGGCGGAGGATACGGTTTATGACCTTTATTGCGGGACGGGGACTATAACGCTCTATCTGGCGAAGCACTGCCGGAAGGTTGTCGGGCTTGAAGTGGTTGAAAGTTCCATTAATGACGCTCGTTCGAATGCGGTATTGAATGGGATTGAGAATGCAGTGTTTTTTAAGGTTGATCTCAAGGATTTTCATGCTCTTCTGGGGACTCTTGAAAGCTTTGATACTCCCGGTGTTATTATTACTGATCCGCCAAGGGCAGGGATGCAGCCCAAGGCACTTGCTACGATGCTGCGGTTGAGGCCAAGGCGGATGGTTTATGTAAGCTGTAACCCTGCAAGTCTGGCGAGGGATGGTAAGGAGATATGTGCACAAGGCTACACCCTGTTATCGGTGCAGCCGGTTGATATGTTTCCCCATACAAGCCACATAGAGAGTGTTGCCTGTTTTGTGAGGGAGGAGGCGATCTGAAGGGTTATTTGCTGCCGGCTTTAAGGAGCTTGCGGCGTTCTTCAGCTGTTAATGATCCATATCCGTGCTCGGAAATTTTGTCGAGTATAGCGTTTATCTCGGCTTCGGAGACGGGTGGTTCTGCCCTGTTTGTTCGATGAAGTCGAGGGCCATTTTTTGGCTTTATCGTGGAAGTTATTTTACTGAACAGACCAGTAATTCCGGAAATTGACCATTCAGCCCGTTTGATGGAGATGTAGATGAAGCCGATCAGCATGCCTCCGAGGTGTGCAAAATGGGCTATGTTACTGCCGCTGCCCATGGTGCGACTGCCGAAACCGGAGAAGAACTCGATGAGGGCATAGCCTGCTATAAAATATTTAGCTTTGACGGGGAAGAGGAAATAAAGAAAAATGTAGCGGTCGGGGAACATCATACCGAACGCCAGGAGAATACCATAAATAGCGCCTGAAGCTCCAACGGTTGGATAGGGGTCGCCGATGGTTGCCAGCAGGTTGATGAGGGCGGCTCCGATGCCGCAGATGAAGTAATAGGTGTTGAATTGCCGGGTGCCCCAGTAGTTTTCTATTTCAGCGCCGAACATCCAGAGTGCGAACATGTTGAAGAAGAGGTGCGTACCGCCGCCGTGCAGAAACATGTAGGTGACCGGCTGCCAGATTCTGAAATTTCCGGAGCCTAATGGCCATAATGATCCGAGGGTGAGAATGGATTCACCGAATGCAGTGTATTGCAGTGCGAAAACTGCAACATTGATGATAATAATTGTTTTAATCGCGGGAGGTATTACCTGAAAGCCCCCGGGACTGTATGGCTGGTTGGAGTAGTTCATCAATAGCTATAGTTCTGGCTCATCCCGCTGAAAATCAGCGGGGATGGGCGTCTCAAAGGTAAATTCCGTAGCATGTTCTTGTTTGTACGGAACCTGTTAATCGTTCAGTGCGGCAATGCCAGGGAGTTCCTTGCCTTCAAGGAATTCGAGGCTTGCGCCTCCTCCTGTTGATATATGTGTAATTCCTTTCGAAAGACCGGCTTTTGCTATAGCTGCGGCTGAATCTCCACCGCCGACTATTGTTGTGCCTCCTTTTGCTGTTGCTTCGGTCAAGGCTTTTGCAACGGCCATAGTGCCTGCAGCGAAATTGTCTATTTCAAACACACCCATAGGGCCGTTCCAGAGAACTGTGCGTGCTGAAAGAATTTCGTTGCGATACGTTTCGGCTGTGATTGGTCCGATATCGACACCCATCATGTTTTCGGGGATACTGGCAATACTTGCGGGATAGCAGGCTGCATCGGCTGAAATTTCTGCGGCGAGTATGACGTCTACAGGCAGGAGCAGTTTAATCCCCTTGTTTTTGGCCTCTTCCAGAATTTTCAGTGCTAGTTCTACCTTGCTGTCTTCGACCAAAGATTTTCCTACTTCGTACCCTTGTGCCTTAAAGAACGTGAAGACCATTGCTCCACCAATAAGGACGGTATCTACCTTTTTAAAAAGGTTTTCGAGGACATCTATTTTTCCTGATATTTTTGAGCCACCGAGTATCGCAACAAATGGACGTTCCGGTTCCTGAAGAGCTTTTCCAAGATAGAGCAACTCTCGTTCTATAAGAAAACCTGCAACGGCTGTTTTGATGAAGTGTGTGATTCCTTCTGTAGATGCATGGGCTCTATGTGCTGTGCCGAATGCGTCGTTGACGTATACTTCGCCGAGTGATGCCAGTTCTTTTGAAAAACCGGGGTCGTTGGCTTCTTCTTCGGGGTGAAATCTCAGATTTTCAAGAAGCAGGACATCGCCGTCCTTGAGTGCAAGTGCCTGCTCAGTGACCTCGGAGCCGATACAATCGTTTGCCATGGCAACTGGTCTCGAGAGCAGTTCGGCCAGTTTTTGTGCAACAGGTGCCAGTGAATATTCTTTATTGACTTTTCCTTTTGGTCTGCCCAGATGGGACATGATAATAAGCCGACCGCCATCGTTGAGGACTTTTGTGATGGAAGGAAGGGATTCAACGATTCTTTTGTCGTCGGTAATATTTTTATTGTCGTCAAGGGGAACGTTGAAATCGACGCGCATTATTACCCGTTTGCCTTTGACTGATATGTCAGACAAGGTTTTTTTCTGCATTGTGACTTACGGTTGGGTTTAATAAATAAAATTCACATTTGAAATCTCTGCAATCTACAACTTATTCAATTTAGTACCGAGGTATAAGACGGCAAGTGCCATTTGCTATGGTCAGGGTATCGTATTGCGACGGACCATTCGATACTTTTTTATGTTTTTGTTGTGCTCGGTGAGCGATTCTGCGAAATTATGTCCGCCTTTACCGGTTGCGACAAAGTAAAGAAACCTGGTATCGGCAGGGTTAAGCGCTGCAAGGATGGATCGGGCGCCGGGACTGCATATCGGTCCGGGAGGAAGCCCCTTATGGCGATAGGTATTGTAGGGAGAGTCGGTTTCAAGATCTTTATAGTATAGTCGTTGTGCTTTTCCTCCAAGTGCGTATTGAACGGTTGGATCGGCCTGAAGGCGTACATTTTGTTTAAGCCGGTTCCGATAGACACTTGCTACAAGTGGTTTTTCCTGATCTATGGGAGTTTCTGCTTCAATTATGGAGGCAAGAGTCAGTAATTCGGTTTCGTTTAAATCGTGCAAACCGGGTGCTGACGTTACTTTTTCGGCATAGAAATGCCTGAATCGACCGATGAGAAATTCAGCAGCTTCGCCGGGTGTGTTCGCCCATACGAAGTTGTATGTTCCGGGGAAGAGATACCCTTCTGCATTTTTGGCCATAATCTTGTGTTTGGCGAGAAGTCTGCTATCTGTTGCAGCGGCCATGAAGCCGGTTGAATCGAAATCCAGCTTATGGGAAAGAAGATGAGCGACGTGCCGGAGATCCAGACCTTCAGGAATAGTGACTTTTACTTCGTCCTGCTTGCGGGTGTGCAGGTAATAGAGGAGCTGGAAATTTGACATGCCGGAGGGGATGGTGTATCTGCCTGGTTTGATAATGTGAAGCCTGGGGAGAATGCTTCCTGTAAGAAGTATCGGCCAGGGTGCTACAATCGAACCGTTATGTTGTAATTCGTTTACTATTGCTTTAAATCCCATTCCTCTGTGGACGACGAGATTTGTTGTTTTGGAGGAGGTATTAATAAAGGGTAAAAATAACAGAGAGACCAATCCTGCAAGCAGAATGGCTGAAGCTGTTATCAAGCTTTGCCGCAGGGATTTTTTTTGGGGTGCCATTGATACTTATCTGAAAATGGGGACTCGTTCAACTTGGATGGTTATCAGGTTGACTTTTTTTCCACTCATGCTGAAAAATACGGGTCTCTTCTATTATGGAGCGGTAGATTTTTTCGAGTGTATGGATTTGCAGCGGGGAGTCGGCATGACTCAGGACATTGTTTAACACTTCTTTTTCACGCTCCGGCTGGAGTACTTCTTCTCCGATTTTTGATTTTACTGAACTGATTTTTTCTGCGCAACGCAACCTTTCGCAGAGCAGGGAGGATAATTGGTGGTCGATAGCATCAATTTTTTTTCGCCACTCTTCCAGTTCCTGCCAATTTACGGTGTTGTTGATAGTGTTGTCAGAAATCATAATTGCGGTAGTTAAATAAGGCTTATAAGAGACCGAATGAGAGTATAATGGAAATTGTGCCGGGAAGTGGTCAGGATTTATCGGTGGTGAAGATTTTCATCCATAGGTCGATTTCCCGGTCGCTGAGCAATTTTTCGTTGAATTTTTTCTCTTTGAAGGAGAGGTTTTCGGGACGGTCGTGTTTGTGTTTCAGGGGACCCGCCTCTCGGTTATTAAGGAGCAGTGCAAATTCTTCAGATTTGATGCATTTTGCGCCGAATGCTGTTGCGTAACGGCGGATTTCGTCGTCTGAACTGATTATAGTAGCTATTTTAATTTTTGGATTCAAAGATTTTACATAATCAATAATCCATGAATCTGCGCTTTTGGACGCGGGTGTAAAAACGATATGAAGCGGAGCACCAAAAGCGCTCTCTCTGGGACCTCCTTTGCCATCGTAAACGATGGTGATCGGCAATCTTTTTTGTTTCTGGAAGCTAAGCAGTTTTTTTTCGGTCTCAAAACGCAAATCCTCCAGGGTCGCTGAGGGTTGAGAGGGATATAGCTTGTGGATTAAATTATATCCATCAACCACAATTTCGCCTTGTCCTGCTCTCATGGTGATTTTTGCATTTAAAAAAAAAATATACACAGCATCTGCACTATAAAATAGTTGAAAATTTTTTTACTGTATCCTTTTTTTATACATTTTAAGTGGTGATTAGTGGTAAAAAATGGGTGGAATTGCTAATTTAGTGTTGGTATTTTTCGTTTTTTACCAAGCCGCAGGTAAAACAATCCGGTTTGGTTGACATATCTGCATAACGCTCAATAACTTGATCATCATTATGGCGGGTTTTATAGGGAAGGAGAGACATGCCATTGATGAGAAAGGGCGGCTGATGATTCCTGCCAGGTTTCGCAGGAAGTTCAGCAGTAGTATAGTGGAGGGGGCTGGGGAGGCGGATTCCGTGAATTTTGAGGGACTTTATATTATGAAGGCTCCCGACCACTCTCTTGAACTGTATGAGCCTTTTATTTGGGCGGATATGAGGAAAACTATTTCGGCTCTTTCGGATTTTAATCCAGAAGAGCGTCTGCTGAAGATATTGATGTATGAAAGTCTTGATACTGTGGAGCTTGACCGACAAGGTAGAGTTGCGCTGTCGAAGGAACTGCTTGAGCACGCAGGAATAAAAAAAGATGTTGTGATTATCGGGGCAGATACCAAAATGATTATCTGGGACCCTGAGCGCCTTATGACTGTTTTGCAGGAGAGTACAGCACGTTTTCCCTCTCTTGCGAACAGGTATTTTTAGCCCCTATGACTCTATACAATTATCACGAGCCGGTACTCGCGTTAGAAATTATTTCACTCCTTGTTAGAAAGCCCGGTGTTTATGTCGACGGGACTCTGGGTGGTGGAGGTCATTCGCTTGCTATTCTACGCGCTCTTTTTGAGTCGGGTTGCAGTGAGGGGTCGTTATTGATTGGCATTGACCAAGATGATGCGGCATTGCGGGAAGCGGGAGGAAGGCTTAAGGAGTATGATGCTTGCACGGCCCTTGTAAAGGGGAATTTCGAGGATATTGAGGGTATTGTAGAGCGAGTATGTTTTGAGAGGGGGATTCAGCCGAAGGTAATGGGGATACTGCTTGATCTTGGTGTGTCGTCGTTTCAGATTGACACTGCTGAACGGGGGTTCAGTTATCTCAGGCAGGGCCCTCTTGATATGAGAATGGATAGGGATTCTGCTGTAAGTGCTGCTGATATTGTTAATACGTATGACGAGAAGGATCTTGCGAGGCTTATTTACAGGTATGGTGAAGAGCCAAGAAGCAGAAGTATTGCGAGAGCAATTGTTTTGTACCGGCTTAATAATGGGCCGATAAAAGGTACACAGGAGCTTGCAGATATTATTCGGGGTAATGCAACGGGTCGGGATAAAATTATCAAGACCCTGTCAAGGGTGTTTCAGGCGTTGCGAATAGTGGTGAATGGTGAGCTTGATGTACTTCGGAGGGTGCTTTATGATGGCATTGAGTGCCTTGACGGTCATGGGCGAATGGCGGTAATCAGCTATCACTCTCTGGAGGACAGGATTGTTAAAACGGTGTTTGCGGAAAAGGAGAAGAGCGACTGGGGGCCTAAAGGTGTAGGATTGAGAGAGCCGCTTGAACGGGGCAGCGTCTCGTTTGTTACGCGAAAGCCTATTGTTGCCACCGAGCAGGAAATAGCATTAAATCCGAGAGCAAGAAGTGCAAAATTGAGGGTAATTGAAAAAATTTAACAGGGAGATTACCAGTGAGTGTCAACAATGTGTTTATTGCGGCCGTAAGCAGCGTTTCCGAAAGCGTTAAAAGTTACAGGAGTAAGATGCCTGGAGATGTGGTTGTTGTAGGACCGGTTGGCGGGGGTAAAGAGCTGATTTTATCGGGTGATGACCTGCTGGCAGGGAGCGTTTCGGCGCCACATAAACATGCTGAATTCAGGGAGCTGATTGGCAATGTGTTGAAGTTCGATATTGGTGCTTTGTTGCGATTGCGGTCTTTTTTGTACCTCCTGACGGGGACTGGCATTTTTTTATTTCAAACACATAATACTCTTACCGTTATTAGTCTTGCTCAACAGAATGAAAAGCTTCGTGAGCAGATACAGATGACGTCAAGCGTGATTACTTCGCAAGAACTGAAGGTGCATGAATTGCATAGTATACATAATATCGCTAAAGATGCTGCAGCGCTTGGGCTGATAGCATCGAGCGTCCCTCCGGTTGAGATACAGCCGTAAATGATGATACGCTAAACACAAGAGGATGCTCATGAAGGAGCCTGGCATTATCCAGAATAGGGATGAGCATGAGTTCGGTAAACGGCTTGGTATTGTCGTTGTTGCGTTTGCGATTTTTATTGTGGCAATCATTGCCATGCTGCTCAATATCCAGGTTATCAATGTTAAAAAATACAAGCAGAAAGCTGCCCGCCAGTATGAGCGCGTGATAACAGAGAAGGCGCAGAGGGGTGTTATTCTTGATCGGCATGATCGTATGCTTGCTGAGAGTATTCAATCTATTTCATTTTATGCTGACCCTTTGATTGTCAGGAATACTCCGCTGTTTGATGAAAAAGGAAAGTCGGTTGTTGACAAAGCTACGAGGAAGCAGAAGGTTTATGATAACTCGGCTGCTGTTGCTGCACTTTTTGCCCGGTATTTAGGGGGAAATAAAAGCACTTATTTAAAAGAACTGCATCGAAAATCAGGAGTTGCGACGCTTGGCCGAAAAATACCTGTGTCAAAAGCGTTACCGCTTTTGGCTGAGAAGATTCCGGGTGTCTGGTCTGACAAGGATCAGCAACGGTATTATCTTAATGTGGCGGCACAGGTGATTGGTGGTACTGATATTAAAAACGAAGGGAGCAGCGGGCTAGAACTGCAGCTTAATAAAGAGCTGAAAGGGATTGACGGGACGAGAATTTATCAGCGTTCAGCCACAGGGAAGCGTTATCCGGCCCCTGATGCAAAACAGCAGGATCCTGTAAAAGGCAACTCGGTTCAGCTGACTCTTGATGCTGATATCCAAAGTATTGTTGAGGATGAACTGGCAAAGGCGGTCGAGAAGTTTCGTGCTGATGCGGCGGCAAGTATTGTTATGGATGTTCGTACTGGCGAGATCATGGCCATGGCTAACAGTCCTTCTTATGACCTTAACCAGAGAACAACCTGGTCTCCTGATAAATCGCGTAACCGTGCTGTAACTGACAGTTATGAGCCGGGGTCTACATTTAAGCTGGTTATGGCATCTGCGGCTACGGAAGTTCTTAAAAGAAAAGCTGAGGACAGGGTGTCGGGACAGAACGGTATTATGCCCATCTATAATCTTTTTATCAAGGATCATGAGCCTTATGGAAATATTTCGTTTCGTGAGGCTATTATGTATTCGAGCAATATTGTTGCAGCAAAGACTGCGTTGGCGGTAGGCAGTGAGAAGTTTTATGCCTACACGATGAATTTGGGATTTGGCAGAAAAACAGGTATCGGGTTGGTTGGTGAGTCGCCTGGGAGGGTTCGGCCGCTTGAGCGATGGGATAGAACGACGCTGCCCTGGATGGGATACGGATATCAGGTTATGGCAACCCCTTTGCAGATATTGCAGGCCTATGCGACTGTTGCTAATGACGGGATGCTGATGAGGCCTTATATCATTAAGAAAGTTATCAATGGTGAAGGGAAAACAGTTTGGGAGTGCGCACCTAAAGTAGTTAGAAAGGCATTGCTGCCTCAAACTGCCCGATACCTTGGCAAGGAGTATTTTAAGGCTGTGGTGGATAGCGGTACAGCAAAAAATGCGGGTGTTCCGGGTGTTACTGTTGCGGGTAAAACAGGTACTGCCAGACGTGCTGCTGGCGGGTCGTATTCCAGACCTGTTTATGTATCGTCGTTTGTCGGGTATTTTCCTGTTGAGGCTCCTCGATATGCTATAATTGTGGTTGTAGAAAACCCGAAAACCGCATATTATGCCGCAACGGTTGCTGCTCCGGTTTTTTCTGGTATTGCAACGAGAATGATTGCCTGCTCGACGGAGATGCAGAAAAGCCTTGCTTTCCGCTCTGATGAACAGGCGGCTCTTGATGCTGTTTCCACAGTCACGGTGCCTATACTTACAGGTTTAAAGGGGACCGATGCTGAGCGCCTGTTGAAGTGGCATAATTTGGAAATGGAGCATTCGGGAGATTTTGATGGGTGCGTTGTAAGTCAGAGTATTGCTGCAGGTCAAAAGATTCAAAGGAAAACAATTATCAAGGTTGCGCTCGGGTCGGGTAATAAGAAAGGGGCTTTTTTATGGCAGAAGCCTTGAATGAGTGTCCCGTGTGCCGGGAGGTGCAGCTTGAGGAGCTGCTTAAGGGGATTACCTGTCTTGAGACTGCCGGGCACGCTGGAAGCGGCGGGTTGATCAGTATGGTTACGAGTGATTCCCGGGAAGTTGTTAAGGGCTCGCTTTTTGTCGCGGTAAGGGGGTTTTGCAGTGACGGACACCAGTATATTGCGGGGGCGGTAGCTCGTGGGGCTGCGGCTGTCATTTGTGAGGATTTTCCTGTTGAAACAGGTTCTTCGTGCCTGTATATAAAGGTTGCTGATGCACGAAAGGCTCTTGCTGAAGCGGCCTATGTTTATTATGGGAAGTCGGCTGACCGTTTGATGGTTATAGGGGTTACGGGCACCAATGGTAAAACGACAACCGCCAGGCTGATTACGGAAATGCTTAATGCTAACGGTATTCCGTCAGGTTATATCGGGACTAATCTCTGCCGGTTTGGTGGTCGGGAGCTTTCGCTTGACAGGACTACACCGGAGGCGAATGCTCTGCATGCCCTGTTCAGCGATATGGTTGAGGCTGGATGCAAAGCGGTTGTCATGGAGGTTTCTTCACATGCGCTTGTGTTGCATAGGGTATATGGTATCAGGTTTCATGCGGCTGTTTATACCAACCTGACCATGGAGCATCTTGATTTTCATAACTCCATGCAGGAGTATGGGCTGGCTAAGCAGCTTATTTTTGATCAGCTGAGCCGGGAAGGCTTTGCTGTGTTGAATATTGATGATCCTTATGCTTCGCTGATGGCCGCACGAGTGGCGAAGGAAAAAATATACGGCTGTACCCTTCGGGTAAGGGGTGATGCTGCAATGTCTTGCGATAGGCTTTTTACGGCTGATATTGTTGAAAGCAATCTTGGATCGAGTAAGGTTGCTATTCATTTTCCTGATGATGGTGTTATGCATATGCATGTTATGATGCCGGGGGTTTTTAATGTTATGAATGCTCTTGAGGCCGCAGCTGTTGGTGTTGGAATGGGAATTGCGCCCGAAAGCATATGCAGCTCGCTGTCGGGGGTTCTGTCGGTTGAGGGGCGTATGGAGCGAATTGGTGACGTGGGTATGGGCCGCAGTGTTTTTGTTGACTATGCTCATACGCCTGATGCGCTTTACAAGGCGCTGGATGCTCTTCGAGGCTTAAAGCCTCCTGGGTCGCGTCTTGTTGTTGTTTTTGGATGCGGTGGTAACCGTGATAAGGGCAAGCGACCTGAAATGGGCCGTATTGCTTCTGAAATGGCTGATGAGGTGATTGTTACGTCTGACAATCCCCGGGATGAGGAGCCTGATCATATTATGGATGAAATTGAGCGGGGAATTGTGAATGATCGGTATGCGAGAATAAGCGACCGTACTGAAGCGATCAGGAGAGCTGTCGTGATGCTTAACCCCGGGGATATTCTGCTTGTGGCGGGGAAAGGACACGAAAAGTATCAGGAAATTGCCGGGAGGAAATATTTTTTTTCGGATCAGGATTTGTTAAAAAAGTATATGCAGCAATATTGTTCCGGATATCCGGAGAAGGAGAATTTGTGAAAGGGGCGTTGAGTATTGATGATCTTCGGAAGGTCGGAGAGGTTGTTATGGCAGGGCCGGAAAGCTCTTTTGGTGAAATTGCCGAGCCTGTTGTGGTGATAGATTCCAGGGAGGTTAAGGGGGGAGAGATTTTTGTAGCCCTTAAGGGGGAGAAAACGGACGGACACTGTTATATAAAGAGTGTTTTTGATAAAGGCGCAAGCTGGGCGATGGTCAGTCGTCAGTGGTATGACGCAAGGGGTTCAGTTGGGCCACCTCCGGGGAAGGGGTTTATTGTTACTGATGACACTGTTGCTGGGTTACAGCACCTTGCTATGATTTACCGAAGTACTTTTTCCATTCCTGTTGTCGGTATTGGTGGCAGTAATGGAAAAACTACAACCAAGGAGATGGTTGCGTCTGTACTTGAACGGGGGTTTACTGTTCAAATGAGCCGCGGGAACAGGAACAATCATCTTGGTGTACCTCTGACGCTTTTGCAGCTGAGACGTGATACGGGTATCGCTGTCGTTGAGATGGGGATTAATCACCCGGGAGAGATGGAGCTGCTTGCGGGTATTGCTAAACCGACTCACGGGCTGTTAACTAATATCGGGCATGAGCACCTTGAGTTTCTTTTTGATCTTGATGGTGTAGCGGAGGCTGAGCTTAAGCTTTTTGATTATCTGAACAGCCATGCAGGTATAAGTTTTGTTAATAGTGATGATGTCCGGCTGAGGGCTAGGGGTGAAGGGATGCCGGGATGTATCAGTTATGGATCCGGGATAGGTGATGACGGGAGCTGTTGGGGGCAGGATATTTCGGTTGATGCTGATGGTCGTGTTTGTTTTCTGTTATGTTCGGGTTCAGGTTCTGAAAGGGTCAGGCTTAATTTTACCGGAAAGCACAATGTCATCAATGCGGTTGCTGCGGCGGCTGTAGGTAAGCAGTTTGGACTTTCGCTAGCTCAGATCAGGGAGGGGCTTGAGAGTCTTGTTCCTGCTGCGGGATGGAAGCGGCTTGAGGTTGTTGATTCTTTCGGGATAAGGATTTTGAACGATACGTACAATGCCAATTCGGATTCAATGCGTCTTGCGATTAATGCATTGTGTGATATAGGGTGCAGCGGAAGAAGAGTTGCTGTGCTTGGTGATATGCTGGAACTTGGCGTTGCGGCAGATGTTGAACATGAAACAATTGGCAGGTATATTCAGCACAGCGCGGTTGATCTTCTGTTTACCTGTGGAGAGAAAGCCGGGTTAATATGTCAGGAGGCCCCCAGATGTTGTTACGGTCATTTCGAAAGCCGCGAAAAACTTTTCGATGCATTGCTTGAGGAGGTGCATGAGGGGGATGCAGTGCTCTTTAAGGGATCAAGAGGAATGAAGCTTGAGCTGGTTGTGGAGGCCCTCATCAATGCACGTCAAACAGCGAGGTAGGAAGACGGTATGTTTTATTATTTGTTAAAGTACATTAACGATGTTTTTCATCCTCCTGTACTTCGGGTTATTGAATATCTGACGTTCAGGGCGAGTGCGGCTGCAATTACTGCGCTGTTGATTACGCTTATTTTCGGACCGCGGTTTATCAAGTATCTGCAATCACGGTTTATTGAACCTATCAAGGAGGAAGCTCCGCCTGAACATAAAAAGAAAAAAATGCTCCCTACCATGGGTGGGGTGCTTATTATTTTTTCGGTTGAGACGTCTGTGCTGCTTTGGTCAAAATTCAATGACCCGCATGTGTGGCTGATCATGCTGGCTATGCTCTGGATGGGAATCATCGGGTTTATTGACGACTACAGAAAAGTGGTGCTGAAAATTAAAGGTGGCCTTTCGGCCCGGTATAAGCTTATTGGTCAGGTTTCTCTTGGGCTTATTATTGGGCTGTATACCTGGTTTGACCCTGCTTTTTCGGTGCTTCTGTCAACGACGGCTGTGCCTTTTTTTAAACATCTGACTATTGACTATGGGTATTTTTATATCCCTATGGTCATTTTTATAATTACGGCGGTATCGAATGCGGTTAATCTAACCGATGGTCTTGATGGTCTTGCCGCTGGAAGTTCCGCTATTGTGCTGACGGGGCTTGGAGGGTTTGCCTACCTGGCTGGAAATGCTGTCTATGCGGTCTATCTGAATATTCCTTTTATTCCTGGTGGAGGAGAGATTGCCGTTGTCAGTATGGCGATGGTTATGGCTTGTGTCGGTTTTTTGTGGTTTAATTCCAATCCGGCTGAGATTATAATGGGAGATACCGGGTCCCTTGCTCTTGGCAGCTCTATAGGGGTCATAGCTCTTTTGATCAAGCAGGAACTGCTTTTACCGGTGATTGCGGGCATATTTTTTGTTGAAACACTTTCTGTTTCTGTTCAGGTGCTGTATTTCAAGTATTCTAAAATGAGGTTTGGCCAAGGGAGGAGAATTTTTCTTATGGCGCCTCTTCATCACCATTTTCAGCTTAAAGGCTGGGCTGAGCAGAAGATCGTTATCAGGTTCTGGATTATTGCAATTTTATTTTTTCTTGTCAGTCTCATGACCTTAAAACTCAGGTGATATAACATAATGGATCTGTCGGGTAAAAAGGTTTCGGTTCTTGGAGCTGGCAAAAGCGGTATTGCGGTTGCTGAACTTCTGCGCAGCAAGGGTGCGGTGATACTGGTCAGTGAGATTGGCAGGATTGAAGAAGATGAGGCTTTGCGTCTGGAGAACCTGAACATAGCCTTTGAGCATGAGGGGCACTCTGAAAGGGTATATGATGCGGATTTTTGTGTGATCAGTCCAGGCATTCCTCCGGGTGCGGCTGTTGTGAAAACCTTGCAGGCGAAAGGGGTTCAAATATTCAGCGAGATCGAGATTGCAAGTGTTTTTTGCAAGGCCAGGATTGTCGGGATTACCGGTACTGACGGGAAAACTACTACGTCTACCATTATTCACCGTATCTGTGAAGAGGATGGAGTTCGGAATGGGTATAGGTCGTTTCTTGTTGGTAATGTAGGGGTGCCTTTTTCGTCGATGGTTATGGATATGAGTTCCGGGGATGTTGCTGTCGTGGAGCTCAGCAGTTATCAGCTGGAGCGCTGTTTTACCTTTAAGCCGGATGTTGCTGTAATAACTAATGTTACACCGGATCATCTGAATCGTTATGAAGGCGATATCGAGAAGTATGCTGCTGCGAAGTTCAGGATTTATGCGAACCAGAGCGCTGCAGATACCCTTATTTACAATAGTGACGATCATTTGCTGAGAAGACACTTTTCGGGGAAACCGTTTGCGTTTTCCATTGTTACTTTTGGGTTAGAGCTTGAGAGCCCAAGTGGAATGGATTGTGGGAGTGTGTTTTTGGATGGGGATGCTGTTTTTGTTCGTACAGATCATGGGGATGAGCGGGTGATAGAGACTTCGGATTTTTTGAAACTGAGTTTCAGGGGCCGCCATAATATATCGAATGTGCTTGCCTCTATTGCGGCAGCAAGGGCTTTGGGAATCAGCAATGAGGTGGTTCGGTCTGTGCTTATGCAGTTTCAGGGGGTAGAGCATCGTCAGGAGTTTGTAATGACGGTTAATGGCGCGAGCTGGGTTAATGACTCTAAAGCTACAAATATTAATGCCATGCGGCAGGCGCTTGAGGCTGTACCCGGACGTTGTGTGCTTATTGCCGGTGGACGGGACAAAGGTAACGATTATGCTTCTATAGCCGGGCTTGTAAGACAAAAAGCTAAACTGATTGTTGCTATAGGTGAATCGCGGGCAAAAATTTCGTCGGCTTTTGAGGGGATTATGGAGGTTAAGGAGGCTTCTTCGCTCGAAGAGGCTGTGTTGCTTGCTTATGAGGTTGCCGGGGAGGGTGAAACTGTGCTGTTTTCACCCGGATGCGCGAGCTTTGATATGTTCGAAAATTTTGAGGAGCGAGGATTCAAGTTTAAGCAATGTGTTTATCAGCTACAACTATGCTGAATGCCGATAAAACTTCTGATGTCATCATGGAGCCTTCTGTGGAGGGGCTTGCACTGTCTACGCGGAGTGAGGGAATTGCCGGTAAATTGATGATGCTTATTGTCGCTATTCTTATGTGTATAGGCGTTGTGATTGTTTATAGCAGCGGTGCGGGTTGGGCTGAGACGAAGTACGCAAGCTCTGAGTATTTTTTATGGCGGCAGCTTACTTTTTCTGTCCTTGGGTTTGTTCTGATTCTACTGGTTACGCAGCTTGATTATCATATTTTCTTGAAGACCAGCAAGATCATTCTTTTTGCCAGTATTTTTCTGCTTGCCATTCTCCTTGTTCTTAAAGCTGCGGGTCGTATTTCCGGAGCTGCACGCTGGATTGGGTTTGGACCGCTTAAGTTTCAGGTTTCGGACTTTGCCAAGTATGCGATTATTTTCCATTTTTCGAGGCTTATAAGTGAAAAGCAGAGTTTTATCAGGGATCTGAATAACTCTTATTACCCTCTGCTTACTATTCTGATGACTGTTGTGGCGCTTGTAGCGCTTGAGCCGAATTTCAGTACGGCATCGCTGATTGCCTTGATCGGGTTTATACTCATGTTTATTGGCGGGGTCAATATTCGTCATCTTCTTGCTACTGTTTCTCTGTTGATTCCCATTGCGGCGGTCTTTGCTATTGCGGCGCCTTACCGGGTTGCCCGTCTTCTCTCTTTTTCGAGCGGGGACGAAAAAGGGGTGAGCTATCAGGTTATCCAGGCATTGATCGGCCTGGGAAACGGGGGGCTGTTTGGTCTTGGTATCGGGGCCAGTAAGCAAAGGGAACTTTATCTGCCGCTCTCGTATAATGATTTTGTTTTTGTTGTTGTTGGCGAAGAGTATGGGTTTGCTGGAGCTGTTGCTGTCATTGCGCTTTTTACGGGTTTTTTTGTCTGCGGACTTATCATTGCTAAACACGCACCCGATAATTTTGGCAAATATGTTGCAAGTGGTATAACGATTGCCATTACTCTTTTTGCCTTTATCAATATTTCGGTAGCCTGTCATCTTATACCGACGACTGGTGTTGCGCTTCCTTTTATAAGTTATGGCGGTACTGCGCTTTTGCTCAATTCTCTGGGTGTTGGCATTCTTATGAGTATTTCGGGCTACAAAAAAAAGTTTGCTGAAAAAAATGTTCAGCCTGATGTGATTGAAAGGAGTGGATTGTGAACGTTCTTTTTGCCGGCGGCGGAACTGGTGGACACCTTTATCCTGCGGTTGCAATGGCGGGAGAGCTTAAAAAGCTGGTTGCAGATGTTGGCGTTTCTTTTGCCGGTACATCGTTGGGGATTGAGTCGACTGAAGTGCCAAGACTTGGGTTTCAGTTGCATCTTATTCCTGTAAGGGGGTTTAAAAGGGGCTCATCGATTGCTGATGCAATGGCTAATGTTGGCGTGCTTGTTGATTTTGCTCGGGCTGTTGGTCGTGCGTTTGCTCTTATTGGACGGGAAAATCCTGATGTTGTTGTGGGAACTGGTGGTTTTGTCAGCGCTCCTTTGCTGTTTGCGGCTCAGCTTATGCGGAAAAAAACACTTATTCAGGAACAAAATGCGTTTCCAGGGGTAACGACGAAACTGCTTTCGATGCTTGCCGGTGAAGTGCATCTTTCTTTTGAAGAGGCTCGCAGGTTTATTGTGAAAAAAAAGAATGTTTTTGTTTCAGGTAATCCAGCTCGCTTGTTTGAGCCTCAGGATGTTTCTGTTGCAAGGGGCCATTTCGGGTTGACTGCCCGCCGCCCTACCCTGCTTGTTTTTGGAGGCAGCAGGGGCGCTCGCTCAATCAACAATGCGGTGCTTCAGCGGTTAAACGATATTACTGGTTCTGCAAATCTTATTTGGCAGACCGGCGCACTTGATTATGAGAGGATTAAAGGACAGGTGGAGGCATCTCCTTACCTGTGGGTAGGCCCTTATATTGAGGATATGGGTGTTGCATATAGTGCTGCGGACCTGGTTTTATGCCGGGCCGGGGCATCATCTATTGCGGAACTGACCAATCTTGGCAAGCCTTCAGTGCTGGTGCCTTATCCTTTTGCTACTGGAGATCACCAGCGTTATAATGCTAAGGCGCTTGTGGAGAACGGTGCGGCAATTATGGTGGAGGATGACATGCTTAACGTTAAGGAATCGGTAATTAATATTCTTGAATTGATGAATGATACTGAGAAATTGCATAAAATGAGTGTTGCTTCCAGGAAACTGTCGTATCCTGATGCCGCTCATCAGCTTGCTTTGCGAATAATTGGTCTTGCGCATAACCATTAAGGAAGAGAACTCACACATGGAACTGGGAAAAACAAAAAGCGTTCATATTGTTGGTATTGGAGGGGCAGGGATGAGCGCTATTGCTGAGCTGCTTTTGAAGTCTGGATTTGGAGTTACTGGATCTGATCTTTTTTCGGGTGAGGTTACGGAAAAGCTTGCTGAGCATGGAGCAGTAATCTTTAAGGGGCATCGGGCGGAACAGGTTCGGTCGTGTGATGTTGTTGTTTATTCATCGGCTGTCAGGCGGGAAGAGAATATTGAAATTTTAGCTGCTGAAAAAGCTGGCATTCCTGTTATCAAGAGGGATGAGATGCTTGGCGAGCTGATGCGTTATAAATATGGAATATGTGTTGCGGGTACCCATGGCAAGACGACAACAACAGCCATGATTGCTACTATGCTTATTGAGTCTGGGGAGTCGCCTACGGTAATGATAGGCGGGATATCTGATTATTTGAAGGGCAGTACGGTTGTAGGAGAGGGGAAATACATGGTCATTGAGGCTGACGAGTATGACCGCGCTTTTTTAAAGCTTACGCCTACCATTGCTGTGGTTAACAGCCTTGAGTCGGAACACATGGATACTTATGGCACTCTTGATGAGCTTAAGAAGGCATTTATTGCTTTTGCCAACGAAGTGCCTTTTTATGGACGGGTGATTTGTTGTGTTGACTGGCCGGAAATAAGAAAGATTATACCGTCGATGAACCGTCTTTATACGACGTTTGGTATTGATGAACCGGCTGATGTTATGGCATCGGATATTGTTCTTGAAAAGCTAAGCACGAGATTTACTGTTCAGGCTTATGGTAAGGAGTATCCTGATGTCTGTATTAATGTTCCTGGTCGACATAATGTTCTTAATGCTCTGGCGGCTTTTTCGGCAGGACTTGAGCTGGGAATTGTTCCTGAACGCCTGATTGCCGGCCTTGGAAAGTATAGCGGCATGAGGAGGAGGTTTCAGGTCAAATATGATGATGGCGCAGGGCTTATGGTGGTTGATGATTATGCTCATCACCCGTCAGAAGTTAAAGCGACTGTAAAGGCTGCAAAAAGCGGATGGATTGACTCTAAAGTTATCGCTGTTTTTCAGCCGCATTTATTTTCCCGTACTCTTGAGTTTGCTGATGAATATGGTTGGGCTCTATCAAGAGCGGACGTTGTGTATGTTGCTGATGTCTATCCTGCCCGTGAGAAGGTTTTGGATTATCCGGGTGTTAACGGCGATATGGTGGCGAATGCTGTTCGTAAGGCAGGGGGAAAACATGTCATGTATTTTGCTGACAGGGAGGGCCTTTTTACTGCTCTCAAGGAGCATGTCACTCCCGGGAATATGCTTTTGTTTATGGGCGCCGGGGATATTACGCTTCTTGCTTCGAGGGTTGCTGATGTTTGTCGTGACAGAACACTTATTAACAGCAAATAGATAATATGCTTAAGCCGAAGGGTTATGCCTGATTCCGAACAAACATATTCGGATTATTTGCCGGTCACCGATGCTCAGGGTGATTCTGAAGGAGAAAACCGATTTTCCTCTGCTCCGATTCATACTGGAAGCGGGAAAACCAGGGTATTTATTTTATTGTTGGTGCTTGCTGTTTTTGCCGTGCTGGCTTTTTATGCTTCGCGCTGGAAAAATGATGTTGTTGTAACGAATGTTGTTATTGAAGGGGTTTCAGGTATAGTTGCCAAGGATTTTGTGTCCAGATTGCTGGACTATAAAGGACGTAACCTGATTGATGTTGATGTTAATGAACTGAAGGCGAAGGTTATGCAGTTTCCTTATGTCAGGGAGGCCATAATCAGTAAGGAGTTGAACGGGATTGTTCGTATCAGGCTTGTGGAGAGGGTGCCTGTTGCCTTGACGGATATGGATGGTCGTACCATGGCTATTGACACTGAAGGATTTATTGTGCCAGGGAAAAAAGAGTTGTCGGGTCAGATCCCGAAATTGCTGGAAGTGTCGGGATTAACCAGATTAAAAACTACGGAGTACGGTCTTCAGCAGCTTGATAAACGGGACGTCGAAGTGCTCCGTCAATTTCTTGAGGCGCTGTCTGAGACTGCTTATGCGAGCCTGCTTATTCGTGAACTGCACTTTGCGGGGAATAATATGACCTACTGTATTGCGGTTCAGGCTCCTACTCGTTTTATTGTTGGTAATGATGGGAACTTCAAGGAAAAGTTGAAAAAATTCGAGATATTCTGGCAAAAGGTTGTTTCCAAAAAAAGTTTTGGCGTTTTTGAGACTGTGGATTTGAGGTTCAGAGACAGGATTTTTACGAAGGATACTGTGCCTTCGCAGGTAACACAGCATAGCCCCCTATGACTAATAACGCAAGAATAGAACAATGCTGAAAAGCAATATCGCGGTAGGTCTTGATATCGGTACAACCAAGGTTTGCGTTGTAGTTGCCGAAAAGGATGAAATAGGAAAACTTAATGTTCTTGGAAAGGGACGTTCTAATTCCGATGGTCTCCAGCGAGCAACAGTAGTCAATATCAACAAGACTGTTGCAGCAATAAGAGCCGCTGTCGCTGATGCGGAAAGGGAGTCGTCTATTCGGATTCTTGGCGTCAATGTCGGAATCTCGGGCGCCCATGTCCACTGTATACACAGTAATTCTGAAATAAGCATCAATCAGACTGGTATTGTCAATGATTCGGATGTGAAAAGGTTTTTGGAAAAGGCGAAAACCAATATCAGGTATCTGGATATTGATCATGAAATTATTCATGTTATTCCTCAGGAATTTATTGTTGATGATCAGGAGGGATTACTTGATCCGATAGGCATGGCCGGAACTACCATGAGGGGCAGCGCCTATATTGTGGTCGGTCTGAGAACGAAGATCCGTAATATCAAACAGTGTGTTGAAAAAGCCGGACTGGAAATAAGTGCGGTTACTTTTGAGCCTGTAGCCTCTGGCATGGCGGTCATGAAGGAGCGTGAAAAGAAGAGCGGTGTTGTTGTTATTGATATTGGAGGAGGAACGACTGAGGTTGCTATATATATCGATGGAGCAATCCGATATTCAGAGGTTATTAAGGTTGCGGCAAACGATGTTACTCATGATCTGGCGCATGGAGTGAAAGCTCTTTACGAGGTGGCAGAGGAACTGAAATTAAAGTTTGGCTGCGCATACAGCCAGCTCAGTGGAGAAGATGAAGATATTTTTATTGAAGGTATTGAGGGTCGGCCGCAAAAATCTTTTCCGAAGAGCACGTTGACCATGATTATTGAGGCCAGGATGATGGAAATTCTGGAACTGGTTCGGGATTCTATCAAGCGGTCCGGGTATTATGAATATATCAATGCCGGTGCAATAATAACTGGAGGGGGTTCGCTCCTGCCGGGGACAGAGGAACTTGCCCATGATGTTCTTGGGCTGGATGTTCGTATTGGCTATCCGGAAGGGGTATCAGGAGGGATTAAGGGTTCTGTTAATAACCCTATGTATGCAACTGTTATGGGGCTTGTTGCCCATGCATTTCAGAACAATCTTTCTGAGGATCATAATTTTGCTTCTACGGAGGGAATCATTAAGGTTGATACTTCTCAAAATATCGTTGATGAACCTGAGGTTCAGGAGCAGAATCCTGCAGCAAAAAAAATATGGGATCCCATTAAGAAATTCTGGGATAATCTTTGACCGAAATGATAATAAAATCCTTTTAAAAGGGAGAACGGACCAATGGCATTTGAGCTGGATCCCGGCCTGTTTGATAGTGAACAGGGCAAAGGGGTTACCATAAGGATTGTTGGTGTTGGCGGTTGCGGAGGCAATGCGGTTAATAACATGATCGACAGGAAAATCAGCGGTGTTGAATATATCGTGTTCAATACTGACCGTCAGGCGCTTTTAAATTCGAAAGCTCCTCTCAGGGTTCAGATCGGCAAAAAGGCTACGAATGGATTAGGGGCGGGAGCTGATCCGGCTAAAGGACGGCAGGCTGCTGATGACGATCGTGAAATTATTGCTGCTCAGTTGCGAGGTGCCGATCTTGTATTTATTGCTGCGGGTATGGGCAAAGGTACCGGAACGGGTGCCGCTCCGGTTATTGCCTCAATCGCAAGGAATATGGGAATTCTGACAATCGGTGTTGTTACCAGACCGTTTAATTTTGAGGGTCAGGTTAAGGCAAAGATTGCTGATGGAGGAATCGCTGAACTGCGGAAATATATTGATACGCTTATTCTTGTTGAGAATGAGAAGATTCTGAGTATCGCTGAAGAGGGTGTGAGCGCTACTGAGGCTTTTAATATGGCAAATGATGTTCTTTACAGGGCGGCTAAAGGTATCGCTGATATTATTACGCGCCATGGGCATGTCAATGTCGATTTTGCTGATGTGCGGAGTATTATGTCCGGTGCCGGAGATGCAGTTATGGGGTCAGCTGCGGCGGCTGGAGAGAGGAGGGCACTTAAAGCTTCTTCGGATGCACTTAATAGCCCGCTTCTTGAGGGAGTGTCGGTGAAGGGTGCTAAGGGAGTGCTGGTTAACATTACCGGCGAGGTTACCATGCGGGATATGTCGGACGCGATGAACTATATAGAGGAACAGGTTGGAAGTGATGCCAAGATTATCAATGGTTATGTTGATGAGCCTCAGGTTTCGGGTGAAATAAGGGTGACTGTAATTGTTACAGGGTTCAAGCGAAAAGATAAGGAAGAAGGAAAAGACCCGCTTGTTCGTCGCCCGGTAACCCCTGTGCAGGGGCATAGATCGTCCCTGAACTCTCAGTCGGTAAGGCAGTCTGTTCATCTGCTGCCTGAGCGGCAGGAAGAGGACTTGCGTATACCTGCTTATATCAGGCGGCAGGTATCGATCCATGATCCCCGTGAAACGGGGTCCAGGCATAATACTCTCCATGACACTGATCATAATCCTCCGATAAAGAGCGGAGTGGTGGAGCATGAAGATAAAATTCAGAAAGGGTTAACTGATACACCGGCGTATCTTCGCCGGAAAAACAGCTGAATCTGAACAGTTTTTTAATAATACAGCAGTTAAGGAGTTCATGAAATATTGTACGCTTTCCGCAGAAGATGCGGTGGCTAGAATCAAGACCGGTGACAGGGTTTTTTTGCATACAGCAGCAGCAACACCTCAGAGGCTGATCGAAGCTATGGTTCAGCGCTCATCAGAGTTAAGAAATGTTGAAATAGTAAGTCTTCATACAGAAGGGGAAGCTGCTTATACAAGGCCTGAATATCGTGACAGCTTCAGATTGAATGCTTTGTTTGTCGGTAAAAATGTTCGCAATTCAGTTCAGCATGGTGATGGTGATGCCATTCCTGTTTTTTTGAGCGACGTTCCCTCCCTTTTTTATAATAATATTCTGCCGCTTGATGTTGCCCTTGTGCATGTATCTCCTCCTGATCGGCATGGCTATTGTTCTCTTGGTGTTTCGGTCGACGCTTCTCTTGCTGCTGTGCAGTCAGCGAAGCTTGTTATTGCCCAGGTGAATCCGAATATGCCCCGAACACATGGAGAGGGAATGCTGCACATCAGCAAGATTCATGCTATGGTTGATGTGTCTGATGCTCTTATCGAAACCCCTCGACGGGTTTTGAGTGATATTGAAATCCGTATAGGTAACCATATTGCCTCTATCGTCGAGGACGGAGCTACTCTCCAGATGGGCATAGGTGCGATTCCAGACGCAACTCTTACTGCACTTACCGGGCATAAGGATCTTGGCATTCATTCTGAAATGTTTTCGGACGGGGTGATGGATCTTGTGGAGAAGGGTGTGATCAATGGCACTAAAAAAAGAACGCATAAGGAAATTATCGTATCGAGCTTTCTTCTGGGAACACGAAAGTTGTACGATTTTGTTGATGATAATCCACTTGTTGAAATGCTTCCTTCAGATTATGTCAATGATACGAGGGAAATCAGAAAAAATCCTCGGGTGACGGCTATTAACAGTGCACTTGAGATTGATATGACCGGGCAGGTATGTGCTGATTCAATCGGGCATAAATATTATTCCGGTGTCGGTGGACAGATGGACTTTATTCGTGGGGCGGCGCTTTCAGAAGGCGGCAAACCGATTATTGCCTTACCATCAACAACATCGAAGGGACTCTCAAGGATTGTTCCGCAGCTTAAGCCAGGGGCTGGTGTTGTCACTACCAGAGCGCATGTGCAGTATGTTGTTACCGAATATGGTATTGTGAACCTGCATGGAAAAAATCTCAGGCAAAGAGCTGAAGCTCTTGCCAGCATTGCTCACCCTGATTTCAGGGAGGATATTTCGCGTCAGGCTCATGACCTTTTTGGCTCATACGGCAAGGGTTACAGGTAGAGGGTTGAGACTGTTTTGGTTGTCAGGTGGCTGCTTATAGTGACCTGACACCTATCAGGCTGACCATTCGACCGGTTTTACCGTTGTCTCTCCGGTATGAAAAAAACAGGTCGCTGTTTCCGGAGGTACAGTATGGGGACTGTTCTATATTCGATTCCGAAATACCGGACGCCAACAGTTGCTGGTAATTTATCGTACGCAGGTCGAGCATATACTTTTCTTGCGATAACAGTGAACGTCTGCTGTTATCAGAAGAAAATTCCTTTGCAACATCATGACTTACCTCATAGGCTTCGGCAGTAATGCCGGCTCCAATATAGGCACAGCACTCTTCTGGGTTTGAGTGAAACTGTTTCTGCATAGCGGCGATGGTTTTTATTACAATCTCCCCTGCACTTCCTTTCCATCCCGCATGCACTGCAGCAACTGCATTATGCCGATGGTCAAAAAGCATTACAGGATAACAGTCTGCAGTAAATACACATAAAAAGAGATCTTTTCTGTCGGTTATAATTGCATCATATCCGTGGTATCTGCCGGGTTTCTCAGCTGAGAGTATCTCGGTGCCATGAACCTGATCAGAGTAAACCATATTTTCAGGTTTTATACCAGCAGCAGAACAGAGGCGCTCTGTGTTTTCTTTAACACTTTCGTGGTTGTCTTCAGTATTTATCCCGACATTCAAGGACGCAAAAGGCCCTTCACTGACTCCCCCGCATCTGGTGCTTTGCAGTGCAATAAGTGACGGATACCGAGCAGTAATATTCGGGACAATAAATTTGGGCGGTATTCCGGCAGAGGGTAATCTTTCTGCGGCGTTTGGTTGCATAGAAATCGATGAATAATATTTTTTATTAAGGCCTGCTTTCAGGTCGTTCTCTGGTTATGAATGGCGTTTACTACTATAGGTCAAGATAGGATTTTTCCCGGGTGAGGTAATCCTTGGCAGGAAGATTGTGCATAAAGGTTCTTTATTTCAGGAAGAGATAGTATCTTGGTTTTAGAAAAAAATGATTACTCCTGCGACTCTCTTGTTGCTTGCGGAATAGTGATGCTGTTCCGAATATGATTAAAAGCGGGATGACTGATGACAAAAAATGATGACGAGCGATTCCCTGATCAATTCGGGCGATCTGTTCGAGCTCTTTCGGATTACATGGGCCTTGGCCTCCAGATAGCTGCAAGTTTTGCCTTTTTTGTGTTACTGGGATTCTGGGCGGATGGAAAGCTTGGAACTTCTCCATTGCTTCTTCTTGCCGGAGTTGTCCTTGGTATGTTAGGTATGACTCTTGTTTTGATGAAAGTCGTGCGTTCCGCAAATAAAAAATCATAACATATTTTAATTCTCTGCAGTATGATAATCAAGAAAGAAGCGGTGATATGAAGCCATTGTTTGAATTTTTTATTAAGTTATGTATCTTGTCCGTCATTTTATGGGGCATCGTTTTATTTGTTCTTGACCCTGGCAGAGTTGATTATCACTCGATATTTCTTGCATGGATAATGGTAATTACCAATACCGTGGCAGGCTATTTACTGTTTGATTATGCACTTGACAAGGAATCGACAGTATTCACCAAGGTTGTTTTTGGCGGTTTGACAGTTCGGATGCTTATTATGATGGCGCTTATAGCGGGTATCATTATCAGAAAACTGGCCGTAACCAACGATTTTGTTTTCTCATTTTTCGCCTTTTACTGTATTTATGTGATCGTTGAAATTCTCGGGTATCAAAAGAAAAACAAACAGAAAAAGAAAACTGCATGAAACGGGTAAACGTCATTCAAGCAAAGACTCTTCTCAAGATTATTGCTGTCCTTGTCCCTCTTCTGTTCACGATGAATGGTCTCGCTTATGCCTCGCCTGAGCAACCATCAAAAGCTTTAAAAAGTAACGTTTCAGCGCCAGCGGTTCCGGCAGTATCAGCTCCCGCAACTGAGGCTGCACAGGGTGCAGAGGTCGCTGAAGGAGAGGAGAAAGCAGGTGACGTCATCATGCATCATATTCTCGACAAAAATGTTTTGGCGTTTGAGCCGTTTGGCGAGATTTCACTTCCTAAAATCCCTCCAATCGCAGGTATCGATATTTCCATAACCAAGCATGTGGTGATGCTCTGGGTTGTATCCGCGCTTCTGTTGATTGTTTTTTCAGTAGTCAGTGGAAAGTATAAAAATATGAGTGCCACTCAGGCCCCGAAAGGACTGGCAAATGCCATGGAGGCGCTTGTAGAGTTTATCCGCCTTGATGTTGCCAAGTCGAATATCGGTCACGGTTATGAAAAGCATCTGCCGTACCTTCTGACCGTTTTCTTTTTTATTTTGTTCTGTAACCTTCTTGGCCTTATTCCTTACGGGGCAACAGCTACCGGTAACGTCAACGTTACTCTTACGCTTTCAGTGTTCACCTTTTTCGTTACTCAGATTGCCGCATTCAAGGCTCATGGCGTCAAGGGCTATCTTCAGCACCTTACTGCCGGGACTCACTGGTCTCTCTGGATTATCATGGTTCCTATCGAGATAATCGGTCAGTTTACGAAACCCTTTGCGCTTACTGTTCGTCTTTTTGCGAACATGACTGCGGGCCATATCATTATTCTTAGCCTTATCTTTATCAGTTTCATTCTGAAAAGTTATGTCGTTGCTGTAGCCGTTTCGGTTCCATTTGCCATTTTTATTTATCTGCTTGAGCTTTTCGTTGCTTTCCTTCAGGCGTTTGTTTTCACCATGCTTTCTGCGCTGTTTATAGGTCTTGCGACTGCGCACGAAGGTCATGACGAGCCGGCAGCCGGAGTTGCGCATCATTAACATGAACTCAGGATTTCAGATTGGGATAACTTTTATTGTGATACTTTTTATTGAACGCTTTTAAAACTGCTAATTATCCTTTAGCAAAAAACTTACAACAAATAAACGGAGGTAATTACAAGATGGAAGGTTTAGGTTTAGCTTATTTAGGTGCAGGCCTTGGCGCAGGACTGGCTGTTATTGGTGCAGGTCTTGGTATTGGAAATATTGCTGCTTCAGCTGCTGAAGGTACAGCTCGTCAGCCGGAAGCTACTTCGGATATCCGTACAACCATGATTATTGCCGCAGCTCTTATTGAAGGTGTTGCTCTGTTCGGTGAAGTTATCTGTGTGCTTCTTGCTCTTAAGTAATATTGAGCGGTTGTAAAAGACTCAATACCGAAGAAATCTCGATTGCGGCTGGTCTCATCAGTTCGCAATCGGGTTTTATTAATCGTTAACGGAAACATTGTTCATGCTTACGTCAGGAATTATACTTCTTGCCGGTAGTCTACTGAGCCCGAATCCCGGCCTTATTTTCTGGACTGCGGTAACATTTGTTATTGTGTTGCTTATTCTGAAGAAGATAGCATGGGGACCGATTCTCAATGCTTTGGAAGAAAGAGAAAAAGGAATTCAGTCTTCCATTGACCGCGCGCATAAGGCAAAGGACGAATCTGAAGCAATCCTGCATAAAAACAGGGAACTGCTTGCAAAAGCTGATGCTGAATCAGACAGAATTATTCGTGAAGGAAAGGATTATGCCGAAAAACTTCGCGCTGATATAACAGAAAAAGCTCATTCAGAGTCGCAAAAAATGATTGCTTCGGCAAAAGAAGAAATCGAACAGGAAAAACGCCGTGCACTGGATGTGTTGAGAAATGAGGTCGCTGATCTTGCTGTTAAAGGCGCTGAAAAGATTATCAAGACCACTCTTGATGCCGAAATGCAGAAAAAGATCGTCGAAAGCATGATTCAGGATCTTTCAACAAAACGTAACTGAAAAAGGTCACGACATGTCAAGTGTAATTGCAAGCCGTCGATATGCTTCCGCTCTTCTTTCAGCGGCTGAAGAGGGAAATTTTCTCGATTCGATAGTATCTGAACTTAAGGTGGTCAAGGAGGTTCTTGAAAATTCCAAGGATCTTGTTCAGGCTATGCGTAGTCCTCTTGTCAAGGGAGATAAAAAGATTCATATTCTTGAGGAGATCTTTAAGGACTCTATCGGTGAAAAATTGTTTCTCTTTCTAAAGCTCGTTGCCAGAAAAAAACGTGCAGGGCTTCTTCCTGAAATTATTGACGAGTTTCAAATCCTTCTTGATGATAAATGGGGGATTATCAATGTCGATATTACAAGCGCGGTAAAGCTTTCTGATGAACAGTCGAAAGAACTTGTTAAAAAACTAGGGGACTATACAGGAAAGAAAATACGTCCCAATATGCTTCTCAATGAAGAGCTTATAGGTGGAGTTTCCGTGAAAATCGGTGACACGATTTTTGATGGCAGCATTAGTCACCAGCTTCTGAAGTTCAGACAGGCACTTGTAGCCGAAAAGGCTTGATGTAATGTCGCCTGATGGTTTCATAATATCAATAGCCTGCAAGTGCAGGCTATTTTTTTAAACTTTTTTATGATATGTCTTTTTGAAGGCATTCGAAAAATCTGTAGCATCAGAACATGGGGCTTTAGCTCAGTTGGTAGAGCGTCTCGTTCGCAATGAGAAGGTCAGGGGTTCGACTCCCCTAAGCTCCACATTCTTGATATTCTGTATGTTTCTTCCTGTTCATCTCCATTACAACTATCAGGGTATGGTTAACAATACCGGGCACTGAAATTTTATCGGAGTGCTGGAAAGAGTTCTGTTTCTTTTTCCCCAGTTTTGTATTATAAGCATCTGATTTCTATAAAATGGATAATGGAGTTACTCTATGTCGGTTGCAAGATATTTTTCACGTTCAGTATTGATGCTCTTTGCTATAGGGTTATTGATCAGTTCCGGTTGTTCATCCTCGAAACCTGCTGTTACAACCCCAACCACTCTTGCTACAGAAGGTTATGCAAAAGCTGAGAAAATGTATGGGAATAAAGATTATGATGGCGCAGCCCTTACACTTGAATCACTGCTGGTAACATCCCGGGCAACGGCACTCGAAGATCACGTTCTTTTTCTCCTTGGAAAAACCTATTACAATTCCGGGCAGTATCTTCTTTCTTCAGAAATATTTACTCGTCTATTAAAACAGGTGCCTTCTACCCCATATGCACAAATAGCCCAGTTTCTGATTGCAAAATCTCATGAAAAGCTCTCTCCGCATTATGCACTGGACCAACAGGAAACCGTGAAAGCCATAGATCAGTTTTCTGTTTTTATGGATCTCTACCCTGCCCCGGATGCTTCAAAGATTTTAAGTGATGTTGAGACCTATAGGGAGTTGCTGAAGATCAATCCTGAAAATCCTCTTTATAAAGAGCGGTACCAAAAGGCAAATACTGAACTTGCAAAGGTTGATACTTTGAAATACGCAGAAAAGGCTATTCCTGTGTTAAGGGATAAACTGGCTAAAAGTGCGTATACGATTGCACAACAGTACGTTCAGCTTAAAAAGTATAAAGCGGCAGTTATTTTTTATGATGAGATTATAAAGCGTTATTCCGATACGGGTTTTGTTCAGCAGGCATGGGAGGGGAAAATAGATGCGTTGATCAAAAGGAAGAAATGGTTTGAAGCCGGACAAGTGATTGATCAGTATCTGCAGCTCTACCCGTTGAAACTGCAATACATGAAAGGCATGAGAGATAAAATAGATCAAAATCTCAAAAAAAACTGACCGGGTCTGCTGTGCGTCTGGCAGTTTTTGGTGGCACATTTGACCCGCCGCATAATGGTCATCTTGCTCTCTGCCTTTATGCCAGGGAGCTCCTCGCGATTGACAGATTAATTATTTCTGTTTCAAATAATCCATTTAAGCAAAAAAGGGGAGCAGCCGATGAACATAGGAAGCGTATGGCTGAACTTCTATCCGATGAAATCAATCGTACAGGTTGTTGTTGTCAGGTAAGCGGATGGGAGCTTGAAAAAAAACAGCCATCATACACGGTTGATCTTTTACGCTATGTTCATGAACTCTACCCCCGTGACCGATTGACACTGCTTATCGGTGAAGACAGTTTCAGGGAATTTTCCACATGGAAGGATTATCGGAAGCTCATGTACTTATGTGATATAGCGGTGTTCAGAAGAGCCGCAACAGAGGATAATTTCCCGTCATCAGGCTCCCTGAGTGAAAACGGAACTATAGAGTATATTGATTTCGCCTATGAGGTTTCGTCAACTGAGATCAGGGAGTTTGTTGCAGAAGGTCAAAGTATTTCCAGACTTGTTCCTCCAGAAGTTAATCATTATATCAAAAAGCACGGGCTCTACAGGTCACAAGAATTATCTACATCGACTCAGGAGCAGAAACGCCGAGAATCCTGAACCCGTTGCGGAGTACCTGGCGCGTTGCCAGTGAAAGAAAAAGTCTTGCCTTGCATATATCTGCCTCTGCCTTGATAATAGGGCACTCCTGATAAAACCTGTGAAAGTATTCTGCAAGAGAGTGCAGGTATTCAACCATTTTTTGAGGTTCAAGGATGCGCAGGCTCGTTTTTATCATATCAGGATAGTCCAGCAGGGCAAATCCAAGCTGAAGTTCTGCCGGTGTTGTGAGCAATTGCAGGAGGTGGTGCTCACTGCTGAGGGAGGGATCAAAACCTGTTTCCTGAAGAGCCATCCGCAGCAAGCTGCATATTCTTGCATGTGCGTACTGCAGGTAAAAGACAGGATTGTCTTTTGACTGTTTTTTTGCCAGTTCAACGTCAAAGTTTAAATGGGAATCCTTACTTCTCATGATAAAAAAAAGCCTGGTAGCATCAGCCCCGACATCGTCTATCAAGTCGTCAAGGAGGTCTGCATTACCTTTTCTTGTAGACATTTTCAGTGTCTGCCCGTCCACAGTTGTTGTTACAAACTGGTTAATGGCAATCTTGATGCGCCCCGTATCGTAACCGAGTATTTTCAATGCTTCGATGACATCAGGATATTCATCGATATGATCGGCTCCGAAAACATTGACAATCATTGAAAAATTTCTCTCGAACTTTGATATATGGTAACCAATGTCAGGGAGACGATAACTTGGTTCTCCCGAGGACTTTATCAGAACCTTATCCTTTTCCTGTCCAAGCTTTGTTGTCAGAAACCAAGTTGCGCCATCATATTCCCCAATAAATCCATTCTTTCTCAGCGCATCAATTACCCGCTGATTGGTAGTTAAGCCGGCTTCATCAGGCTTATAAAGAGTGTGCTCATTAAAAAAAGAATCGTGGCGGATGCTGAGACGGTCAAGGGTTTTTTTTATCGAGGTAAAAATTATTTCTTCAGCACTATTCTTGAAGATTTGAATGTCAGATGATTCAACAAGTGCGGCGCTATACTTGTTGTATATGTTTTCAGCAATGTCCCGGATATAGTCACCTTTGTAATGCGTGTCAGGAAATTCTATTGTTTGGCCACAGCACTCCAGATATCGCAACCTGACTGATTCACCGAGAATCTGCATCTGGCGGCCTGCATCATTAAAATAGTACTCCCTTGTAACTTCGTAACCCTGGGTTTCAAGGATATTTGCAATACAGTCACCAAGCACTCCACCCCTGCCGCGTCCTATGGTCAGAGGTCCGGTTGGATTAGCGCTGACATATTCCACAATAGCTTTCTTGGTGATACCGGGGTTAACTTTTCCGTACGAATCACCATCATGAAGAACCTGTTCAACGGACTTCATGATAAAGACAGGTGAGAGATAAAAGTTAATGAAACCGGGTCCTGCCACTTCGATTTTAGCAACCGTATCAGGAGGGAAAATGAGATGGTTAATAATTTCCTGCGCAAGCTCACGAGGGTTTTTCCTGTTCTCTTTTGCTGTCAACAAGGCGATGTTTGTAGAAAAGTCGCCGAACTTTTTGTCCGAAGGCTGTTCAATAATAATCTGTTTGCTGGTATCAATACCCGTCAGGCGTATAGCTGTTTCGATGACAGGAATAAAAAAATCATGCATTTGTTTTCTTTTATAAGAGGGTCAAGGGTTGCTTTTCATGAAATAGCTGACGAAGCTCATCGGCAGATATCTGAGTAAAATCATCGATGATTTTTACAATATTCTCAAAACTGCTGAATGCATCGGCACTGTTTGTTGTTGTCACTGCCACGCATTTCATACCTGCTTTCCTGGCAGCTTCAACCCCAGGAAGTGCGTCCTCAAAAACAATACATCTCGAAGGATGAACATCAAGCAGTTCAGCCGCACGTAAAAAAATATCCGGTTGGGGCTTTCCATGGAGAACCTGAAATGGATTGACAATTGCCTGAAATGTATCCGTCAGGTTCAGGATGTCGAGGACATAATCAATGTTTCGAGGGCCTGCTCCGGTGCCGATTCCTAGAGAGATTTCATGTTGTTCAGCTGAATTGAGAAATTCGTAAAGGCCCGGCATAGGTTTGATGAGGTCGCGCGACATGACCCTGTACAGAAAATCTTTGAGTTCTGTAAGCCTTTGAGCTTCGGGCTCACTGATTTTCGGGTCTAAAAAGTAACGAAGAACATCAACTCCCTTCATTCCGGCAGTTTCAACCAGGTACCTTTCTGCATCGAGGCCCTCAAGGCCAAAATCCCTGAAGAGTTCAACCCATGAATCGGCATGAAGGCGCATATTGTCTGTGAGCACCCCGTCCATATCAAAAATAAAAGCGAGTTTCATGTTGTTACGCATTCCTGTGAAAAATTGTTGTATCACGATATTTCGCCAAGTTTCATGGCAGCTCTAACTTCCTGCATAGTATTTCTGGCAATGATTTTGGCTTTCGACTCGCCATCAAAAAGTATGTTGGTTACCAGATCCATGTGTAATTCATAATATCGCCGTTTTTCAAGAAGTGGCGCCAGTTCTTGTGAAATATTTGATGCACACATCTTTTTACAGTCCACACACCCAAGTGAACCGGAACGGCAATCATCTTCAATGCTGCTGAGCTGCTCAGGGGATGCAAATTTTTCATGGTAACTGAACACGGTACACACTTCAGGATGTCCCGGATCGTTTTTACGGATTTTTGAGGTATCGGTTACAGCTGTGCGCATTTTTTTCAGCACTTCATCAGGACTGTCAGCGAGAAGAATTGTATTGCCAAGTGACTTTGACATTTTAGCTTTTCCATCCAGGCCGACAAGGCGGGAAAATTTTGTGATTTTAGGCTCAGGCTCAGGAAAGACTGACCCAAGTATTGGGTGAGGGTAATGATTGTTGAACTTGCGGGCGATTTCTCTTGTAATTTCCACATGAGGGATCTGATCCTCGCCTACAGGAACCACATTTCCTTTATAAAGTAAAATATCTGCAGCCTGCAGAACAGGGTAACCAAGATGACCGTAAATTATTGAATCCATATTAAGATCGCGAACCTGCTCCTTGAGCGTAGGATTTCTTTCCAGTCGAGATGATGTGATCAGCATAGCAAACAACAAAAAAAGTTCAGCATGTTCTTTGATTTGCGACTGTCGGAATACCGGACTTTTTTCGGGATCAATACCTGCGGCAAGCCAGTCTATAAGCATGTCGAGCGTATGATGATATATCTCGCCTGTTTCAAGTGAGGTCGTCAGATTGTGGTAATCGGCAATGAGAAAGCATGTGTCATAGACCTTTGAACCGTTTTTGTCGAGCAGGTTCTGTTGTTGAACCCAACTCTCTAGTGCACCTGTATAGTGGCCGAGATGGAGTTGGCCTGTCGGTCGCATCCCGCTTAAAATTCGTTGTATCCCCATAAGATAATTGTTATCGCTTCGACCGGGAGCGAGCGCTGATGATTTTGGAAAGGCCGGGTTTGATAAAAGCTTATAAATGCCCAAGAAGTTATAACAGTTGACATAAAGATAAAAGGCCTTTGTTTGTTTTTTGCTATCATTGCGCTATATTGTCAAACTTGTTTTTGAAATCTTTACAAAAAGATCAAATCAAAAACTGATATATTAGGGAGTAAGTCCTATACAACACTCTGTTGCCCAACCATGTCAGATCCGGAAGGAAGCAGCATCCGGTAATTTGAGTGTGTGATATAGTAAGCTTACTCTCTTTTTTTATTTAGTCACTTTTAACAGGTCGGGGGTTGTCACACATGGAATCAGGATTAAGAAAAGAGGCGTTGCTGAATGCCCCTGTTTGCCATATTGATATAAAACAACTGAATATTGTCCCTCTTATCGACCAGATGGGTGATACTGCTTTTCAGGCACGGAATCTTGCAAGGGCCGCTTCCATTGTTGATCTCATGCAGCAGGATAAGGAGTGTGCGGTAATTGTCACCCTTGCCGGTTCGCTTATAAGTGCCGGCTTGAAGCAGGTCGTTATAGACATGATTGAAACCCATATGGTTGACGCTATTGTATCCACTGGAGCAAATATTGTTGATCAGGATTTTTTTGAAGCACTTGGATTCCGTCACTATAAAGGCACTCCTTTTATAGATGATGCGATACTCAGGGACATGCATATTGATCGCATATACGATACATTCATCGATGAGGATGACCTTAGAGTATGTGACGATACTACAGCCATTATAGCAAACTCGATGCATCCGGGAGTTTACTCCTCGCGCGAATTTATTGTCGAAATGGCAAAATATATTGAGGCTAACAACCATGACAGGAACTCCATTATCTATAAAGCATACGAGAAGGGTGTTCCGATATTTTGTCCTGCATTTTCTGATTGTTCTGCAGGGTTTGGACTGGTACATCATCAATGGCAAAATCCTGACAAGCATGTCGCGATCGACTCGGTGAAGGATTTTCGGGAATTGACCAGAATTAAAATCGAGAACGACAAAACCGGTATTTTTATGATTGGCGGGGGAGTTCCGAAAAACTTCACTCAGGATATTGTTGTGGCAGCAGAGGTTCTCGGGTATGACGATGTTTCAATGCACACCTATGCAGTCCAGGTTACCGTTGCTGATGAGCGTGATGGAGCACTTTCAGGCTCGACTCTCAAAGAGGCCAGCTCGTGGGGCAAGGTTGATACTGTTTACGAACAGATGGTCTTTGCTGAAGCAACTATCGCATTCCCGCTTATTGCCGGCTATGCTTACCACAAACGCAACTGGGAAGGACGTAAGGCTAAAAACTTTAATGCAATGCTTGATCGGCAACAGATAAACGTGTAAGGTGAAATAATGAAATTTTTTATTGACACGGCGAATCTTGATGAAATTCAGAGCGCCAGAGAGTTGGGTGTTCTTGATGGTGTAACAACTAATCCATCGCTTATAGCGAAAATTGTAGGTGACACCTCAAAGTTTACCTATCAGCATTTTAAGGATCATATTGCAAAAATCTGCGATATCGTTGATGGACCTGTAAGTGCCGAGGTGACCTGTCTTGAGACTGATGAGATGATTATCGAGGGAGAGGACCTGGCCGCCATTCACGAGAACGTGGTCGTTAAATGTCCCATGACTATCAACGGTCTAAAAGCCATACGACATTTTTCAGAACAGGGAATCCGTACGAATGCCACACTGGTTTTTTCACCAAATCAGGCGCTTTTAGCTGCTAAGGCAGGAGCGAGTTATGTGAGCCCTTTTGTAGGCAGATTGGACGATGTCAGTACCGACGGAATGGGCCTTGTTGAGCAGATAGCTACTATCTACGACAACTACGGCTATATGACCGAGGTTATTGTTGCCAGCATTCGGCACCCCCTGCATGTAGTAGAGTCGGCCATGATTGGTGCAGACATTGCAACCATACCCTATAGCGTGCTTCGACAACTTGTCAATCATCCGTTGACAGATCTCGGGCTTAAAAAGTTTATGGAAGATGCTGCCGTTATGAATAAATAATTTGTTGCTCCTCCCGCTATCAAAAAAAACAGGAAACCACTTCATCCTCTCTGAATAAAGGCTGAAAGTGGGGAGCGGTCTGAGCTTAGCGGGAGATAACCTCGATTTTAACTTTTGCTGTTCCTTTTTCGAAGAATCCCAGTTGCTTGGCAGCTTCAGCACTTAAATCGATAACACGGTCATCAACAAAAGGCCCGCGATCGTTTACCCTGACAATAATTGATGCCCGGTTATTAAGATTTGTTACTTTTACTACGGATGGCAGAGGGAGATATTTATGAGCGGCGCTAGGTCTTGACGGGTCAAATGTTTCCCCGTAGGCTGTTGGTTGTCCATTATGCTGGTCAAGGGTTTCTTTACCGTACCATGATGCCGTTCCAATTTCCTCATACGCATTAGCCTCTTCATAATTCATGGGTACGTATACCCTGCCATTGATAACGTATGGGGTGTTCTTGATTTTGCCCAATCGGTAGGCTTCCTCCGGAGAAATACCTCTAAAATCACGTTTTGAAAACGGCGCACGTGTGGAAGAACACGAACTGAGTGCCAAGGGCAACAGGATTAACCCTGCCAGTATAACCTTTCGCATCATTTCACTCATTATTGTCAATTTGCTTTAAACATAGTTATTTTACTGGAATTTCCCTTGTAACCATTATGTTTCAATAATCGGTTCTCAGCTGTACCCCTGTTTTACTATGGCTACCTATTATTATTTTTAAGAGATGATATAATGTCTGAACGACACAACGCGCCAAACCCTTTTGGTGTTCTTATTATTCATGGATTTACCGCGACGCTTGCAAGTGTAAACGCTTTACACCAGCCACTCAAGGAGCTGGGTATTCCAGTTTGCATGCCACAACTTGCAGGACATGGGGCACAGTCTCCAGAGGCGCTCCGGGGTGTTACCTGGGAAGCCTGGATGGCCGATGCCGTACGCGCGTTTCAAGAACTCCGTGTTGAAGCGGAGCACGTTATCGTGATCGGTCACAGTATGGGTGCTCTTATTGCTCTTCATCTTGCCTTCAGGTATAAAGGACAAGTTGATTCGCTGGTACTCGTTGCACCTGCTATCAAGCTCGCATCTCTCCTGGCTCCCGGACGACCGTTCTATTTTGCTGCACCGATTGTCAGCAGAATCGTCAAAAAATGGGAGCTGAAAACTGATTTTACCGAAATGAGGTCCGAAGGTTGCGCTCCGCATTATGCCTGGGTTCCAACTGATGCTATTGTTTCGTTTTTCGAGCTGATAGAAAGAAGCATGTTGTTGCTCGGTGATATCGATATACCTGTGTTTATTCTTCATAACCGAAAGGAAAGCACAGTTCTACCTGAAAGCGCAACAATACTCTATGACAAAATTGCTACAGACCCCTCCGAAAAGTCCATTATGTGGCTGGAACGTTCGGACCATCAGACTTTTTGTGACTGTGAAAGGGAAAAGGCGATATCCGCAATTATAGAATATGTTTCAGGACGAATCTCAAGAAAAACAATTTCTGTCTGATGATGCGGATCATAGATTTGAGTCACACCATCGAACCAGGTATGCCCTGCTATCCCGGTACTCCAGAACCGATATTCAACCCACTGTCTGCCATTGAAAAGGATGGATATTCGGAACAACTTTTTACGTTATCCTCGCATACCGGAACCCATGTTGACCTGCCTTCCCACATTCTTTCAGAAGGCAGCTCACTAGACGACTTAAACCTTGACAGGTTTACCGGAAACGGTATAGCGATAGATGTCAGCAGTAAGGCAGGCAAACTGATTCAGAAAGAAGCGTTTTATGGGTTTGAGCCTCTTATTGGTACATGCGACTTTCTCTTGCTTTACTCCGGTTGGAGCCGATACTGGGGTTCTCCTGATTATTATTGCGGATACCCTGTACTTGCTCCTGATGCAGCGCTCTGGTTGACAGGATTTAATCTGAAGGGGATAGGCGTTGATATGATATCCGTTGATGCCCCTGATTCTATCGATTTTTCTATTCATAGACGACTTCTTCAAAGTGGTATACTCCTCATTGAAAACCTTTCTGATCTCTTTCCGCTTTTGAACTCCCCTTTTAATTTTTTTTGTTTCCCGTTAAAAATCGTACATGCAGAAGCGGCGCCCGTGAGAGCGGTTGCTATGGTTTCAGATGAAAGAAAGGCGTGATTATTTAATTGGAACTTTCGTAAGAGGGCATTACATTGAGTGCCTCAGGAGAAATCCATTGTTCTTTTCCATCGAAACAACCCTAGTATGAACACCATGTTTTTGTTTTCATCTATTACCAAAAAAGTGCTTATGGCACTTGCCGGGCTTTTTCTGGTAACTTTTTTATGTGTGCATCTCGGTATCAATCTGATGCTGTTGAAAGGTGATGGAGGGCGCTCGTTTACCGAAGCCGCAACCTTCATGGGTACCAATCAACTTATCAAAGTTTTCGAGATTGTGCTCTTCGCTGGATTTCTGCTTCATATAATCTTCGGTATTCTGGTTTCTTTCCAGAATCGTGCAGCACGACCGATAGCTTATGCTTGCGGCAACAGTTCTGAAACATCGTTTTTTTCAAAATACATGTTTCATACCGGCATTATTGTTTTCATATTCCTTGTCTTGCACTTTATCGACTTCTACCTTATCAAGGTCGGTGTTGTTGCCCCTCCAGCCGGCATAGCAAGTCATGATTTCTACCATCGCACTCTTCTTCTGTTTTCAACTCCCTGGTATTCAATTCTTTACATTATCTGCTTCGCATTTCTTGGGATTCATCTCAATCATGCGATTCAGTCAGGATTTCAGACGCTTGGCTTGAACCACAGTAAATATACCGATGCAATCAAGTTTATCGGCTCTGCCTATTCGGTCTTCATTGCAGTAGGCTTCAGCGTTATTCCGATATATGTTTTATTTTTTAAATAGGTTAATAATTTCCGACGACTGTGTTATTCACCGAAAACAACATTCATAACACTCTTCAATGACACGCCTCAACGCCAGAGCCCCTGAAGGGCCGGTAGCTGAAAAATGGACTGCCTACAAATCGGGCTGCAAGCTGGTAAACCCCAACAATAAACGCAAACTTGACATCATCGTTGTAGGTACGGGTCTCGCAGGGGCTTCAGCTGCTGCATCTCTCGGACAACTCGGTTACAATGTCAAGGTATTTTGTTACCAGGACACTCCTCGCCGTGCTCACAGTATCGCAGCACAAGGTGGAATCAATGCCGCTAAAAACTATCAAAACGACGGCGACAGTGCCTACCGGTTATTTTACGACACCATTAAAGGTGGCGATTACCGTGCACGGGAAGCCAACGTGTACAGACTTGCCGAGGTCAGTAACCAGATTATTGATCTTTGCGTAGCACAGGGAGTGCCTTTCGCTCGCGAATACAGCGGTCTTTTGACCAATCGCTCGTTCGGAGGAGCACAGGTATCAAGAACCTTCTATGCAAGAGGTCAGACAGGCCAGCAACTGCTGCTTGGCGCCTATGGCGCGTTAAGCAGCCAGATTGCATCAGGCAATGTTACGCTTTACAATCGCCGCGATGTTCTCGATATGGTGCTTGTCGATGGAAAAGCACGAGGGATCATCACCCGTAACCTTGTTACTGGTGAAATAGAACGCCACGCTGCTCATGCCGTTGTGCTTGCTAATGGCGGTTATGGCAATGTTTTTTTTCTCTCCACTAACGCCATGGGTTCCAACGTGACCCCGGCATGGAGTGCTTATAGAAAAGGCGCAATGTTTGCCAACCCTGCGTTTACCCAGATTCATCCAACCTGCATTCCAGTGCATGGCGATGCTCAGTCCAAGCTTACCTTGATGAGTGAAAGCCTTCGGAACGATGGAAGAATATGGGTTCCTCTTAAATTAAAAGATGTTGAAAGGCTCAGGAACAAAGAGATCAAGCCTTCTGATATTCCAGAGGCAGACCGGGATTATTATCTGGAGCGGCGATATCCTGCGTTCGGCAATTTAGTGCCGCGGGATGTAGCTTCAAGGGCTGCCAAGGAACGTTGTGACGCAGGTTTCGGTGTGGGAAGTACGGGCGTAGCGGTTTATCTTGATTTTGCCGATGCAATAAAACGCAAGGGCCACGACACCATTGACTCTCTCTACGGCAACCTCTTTCAGATGTACCAGCAGATCGTTGCAGAAAGCCCCTATGAAACTCCGATGATGATCTATCCGGCAGTTCATTATACCATGGGCGGTCTTTGGGTTGATTATGAACTGATGACCACTATTCCCGGTCTCTATGCAATCGGCGAATGCAATTTTTCAGATCACGGAGCGAATCGTCTTGGTGCTTCTGCACTTATGCAGGGTCTTGCAGACGGTTATTTCGTACTTCCCTACACCATAGGCAACTATCTGGCAACTGAAATTCACACTCCCCGTTTTGATACATCAGCGTCTGAATTCAACATTGCCGCCGAGGCCGTCACTGACCGCCTTAAGACCATAAAAAACAGTGGAGCTAAGGAATCCGTCGACCATTTCCATCGTCGCCTTGGCAAGATCATGTGGGAATATTGCGGAATGGCGAGAAATGAGGCTGGTCTGAACGAAGCGCTCTATCTCATTGACGAGCTGCGCAAAGAGTTTTCCCAGGGGGTTAAAATTCCCGGCGGACTGGACGAGTATAATCCCGAGCTTGAGAAAGCCTGCAGGGTAGCGGATTTTATTGACCTTGGTGAACTCATGGTGCGTGATGCCCTTCAACGAAGGGAATCATGCGGAGGACACTTCAGGGACGAGTACCAGACCAGCGAAGGCGAAGCTTTGCGCAATGATGATGAATTCGCATTTGTCGGTGCATGGGAATACAAGGGGCGTGATGCTGCTGCTGAGTTGCACCGTGAGGAACTTCAATTCAACGAGATCAAGCTCTCCCAGCGGAGCTATAAATAACAGGTTATTATGAATTTTACGCTGAAGATCTGGCGACAGAAACGCGCAAGTGCCAAAGGGCAGATGGTTTCATATGATGTGACGGACATCTCTCCTGACAGCTCTTTTTTTGAAATGCTCGACACCTTGAACCATAAGCTTATCATGAGCGGCGGTGATCCTGTTTCCTTTGACCACGACTGCCGGGAGGGTATCTGCGGCACCTGCAGTCTTTACATCAACGGACGTCCTCATGGACCTGAAAAAGGGGTAACTACCTGTCAGCTGCACATGCGTTCGTTCAAGGATGGCGATACCATCCATATCGAACCATGGAGAGCTAAAGCTTTTCCTGTCATCAGTGATTTGATTGTTGACCGGAGTGCGTTCGATAAAATTATTCAGGCAGGTGGCTTTGTATCGGTTAATACCGGCGGAGTGCCTGACGCCAATACCATTCCTGTGCCGAAAGAGAAGTCGGATGAAGCGTTTGATGCTGCGACCTGCATCGGCTGCGGCGCATGTGTTGCTGCCTGCTCCAATGCGGCGGCAATGCTCTTTATCGGGGCAAAGGTTTCGCATCTTGCTCTCCTTCCCCAGGGCCAGGTAGAAGCGGCCAAGCGGGTAGAGAAGATGGTTGCATGCATGGATGATCTCGGCTTCGGCAACTGCAGCAATACCTATGCCTGTGAAACTGAATGTCCTAAAGGTATTTCAGTATCCAATATTGCCCGCATGAACCGGGAGTTTCTCGGCTCAAAACTTTTTGCCGAAAAGGAAAAGATTGTGCAGGATTCCCTTTAGCGGAAAGAACCGGCTCACTCGTTCTCATGTGGAATAAATGAGCCGGCTTCAAAAGGAATACATAGCATAACTCCAGATGATTATTGTCGCAGTTTTGTTGCGCAGTAGTTTCCTCAGTTTCTTCTGACTTCTCTTATTCGGATGAAATGCATTTCTTTATCCTCTTCGTTTACTTAAATACAGCTCATCTCTATTTCTGCCAGAATTGTCAAATTCATCGGACTGATTGTCTTAGTTACAAAGAAGTAGTATAAAAATGCTGCAGCACTATCTTCGTGCCCTGTACTATGGAAAAAGTACAAGAAAAGCTGAGTATTGGTTATCTTTGTAATGAAGATGAATTCTTTTAATTGAAAATCTGTTGAACCAAGTAAGGAAATTATCATACGGGGAGATTGACAGCTATGAAAAAAAACACAGGTCTGTGGATTGATCACAAAGAAGCCGTTTTGGTTTCAATTCAGGACGACAAGAGTCTTGTACAGAGAATTGAATCAGGCGCTGAAAGACATCATAAACCATCGGGGGGCTGGAAATCAGGGGGAACTAATGTCGCTCAGACTGTCTCCAATGAACATATTGATGAAGAACGGCGTAAACACCAGTATCATGCTTTTTATCAGCGAGTGATGGAGTTGCTCGAAGACTCTGCAGGGCTTGCGATTTTCGGCCCTGGCGAGGCAAAAGTTGAACTTGCCAAAGAGATTTCAAAGGTGAGCGAGCTGCATAAAAAAGTAACCGTAATTGAGGCTTGTGAGCGTTTGACAGAAAATCAGCTGGTTGCAAAAGTTAAGCTGTTTTTTTCTTCCCGAAAGTGAACATTTGGTTGAACGTTTGGAATTACCAGAATAAAAGTGTAGTTGGTACATAGTAATAAAGAATAGAGTTAAAGAACAGAACTTCAAGGGATTCAGCCCGAGTAATAGTTATTGGGCTGTACATGTGGGTTTCTCATCCCGAAAGGTTCAAAAATGAATGTATGGAAATACTGTTCCTATTATTTCTGATTGTTGTTAACGGTCTTTTTGCAATGTCGGAAATCGCACTGGTAACGGCAAAGCGCTCGCGCCTGTCAAAGCTTGCTGAGGATGGGGAAAAAGCCGCAGCAGTTGCCATGAAGCTTGGTCAGGAGCCTTCCAGCTTTCTCTCGACGATCCAGATAGGAATAACTTCTATTGGTATTCTCAATGGTATTGTCGGGGAGGGCGCTCTTGCCAGCCCACTAGCGATAAAGCTTCAATTATTCGGTATGGATCCGGAAATAAGTCACATTATTTCCACTGCTGTCGTTGTGCTATCGATTACGTATGTCACCATTGTTGTCGGGGAACTTGTACCTAAGCGGCTTGGGCTGTTTAATCCGGAAGGAATAGCATGTATGGTTTCACGACCCATGCTGACACTGGCAACGATAACTCGCCCTTTTGGCAGATTGCTGACGGCATCGACAGATGCTATTTTGCGTCTAATGGGGAAGCATCCTCAAATAATGCCGAGTGTTACAGAGGAGGAAATTCATGCAATGCTTGAGGAAGGTTCTGAAGCTGGGGTCATAGAACAGCATGAACATGAGATGGTCCGTAATGTTTTCAGGCTTGATGACCGTCAACTTGGGACGCTTATGGTTCCAAGAGCAGATATTGTTTTTCTTGATGTTGCTTTGCCGCTTGACGAAAATATCAGTAGAGTGACTGAATCGGAACATTCCCGTTTTCCGGTCTGCAATGGAGGACTTCAGTCTCTGCTAGGTGTCGTAAATGCTAAACAGCTGTTGTCTAAAACCCTGAAAGGTGGACTTACAGAATTTACCTCGCAGCTGCAGCCCTGTGTCTATGTCCCTGAAACCCTGACGGGTATGGAGTTGCTCGATCATTTCAGGACTTCCGGGACTCAAATGGTTTTCGTGGTAGATGAATATGGTGAAATCCAGGGTCTTGTAACTCTGCAGGATATGCTTGAAGCAGTTACAGGGGAGTTTGTGCCTCGAAACCTGGAGGATTCATGGGCAATCCAACGTCAGGATGGTTCCTGGCTGCTTGATGGGCTTATACCAGTACCGGAGCTAAAAGATACACTTGAGTTGAAATCTGTCCCTGAAGAGGACAAGGGGCTGTATCACACCCTCAGTGGTCTGATGATGTGGCTACTTGGGCGAATGCCAAGGACTGGAGATGTTATGACCTGGGAAAACTGGACTTTGGAAATTGTTGATCTTGATGGTCAGAGGATTGATAAAGTACTGGCATCAAAACTTTCGGAAGATCTAAAACAGGATGACGGACATACTGAAGAACCTGCTGCTTAAAGGTAAAAGATTCTCTGAAATACTACTATTTTCTCTTCAGCCCCATTTGCTTACATTATGATTGTGCTGTTTCGATAGGATTTTTTTAATGACATAGACAATATTTATATGCCTATACCATCAAAAGTTAGGTCTGTCGGGATTTTTCTGGCAATTATTTCAGTAGGAGGAACTCTTTCTTCCTGCCAGAAAAAGATGAGTGATGTACTCGTGGAAAAAGTTATCGAACAATCGACAGGAAAGAAGGTTGACGTTAAATCCGGTGGCCAGGATATAACCATTGAGTCAGAAGGGAAGAAAATTCAAATTCAGGCGAACAGCTCAGTCTGGCCATCTGATATGCCGGCTGAAGTTCCTAACTTTTCTTATGGCAAGATCAAAGCGGTGACCCGCTCCACAATGCCCGAAGGGAAAAGTTGGTCGGTGGTGTTCGAGAATGTAACAGGAACAGTAGTTAAGGATTACGAGAGCAAGCTTAAAACGAGCGGTTTTAAAACTGTTTCCACAACAGTAACATCTGATCAGGGTGAAGGAGGAACCGTATCCGGCACCAAAGAGAAACTGAACGTTACCCTTATTGTTGGCAGCGGCAGTGCTTCACTTACAGTGGTTAAAGAATCATGATTAGTACAGCTCAAGAAATTGTATGACTCAACAGAAACCGGATTGTTTGTTTTGCCGTATTGTGCGGGGAGAGATTCCAGCTACAATTGTCTATCGAAACAATCACGTATTGGCGTTCAGGGATATCACGCCGGTAGCTTCCCAGCATGTCCTTATAATTCCGCTAAGGCATATCGCTACGCTTAGTGATTTGACTCCGGAAGATGAAGGAATTGCAGGGCATATTCTTCTTGCTGCCGGCACTGTGGCTGAAATACTTGGTATTAGAGAATCAGGCTACAGGCTTGTATTTAATAATGGCAGTGATGCCATGCAGAGCGTTTTTCATATTCATGGCCATCTGATTGGTGGAAACCTGATGGGATGGCCCCCCTTTCCCGGATTGTTTTCAATACACTGACGCCTCCTACTCCTCCCCTTTTTTTAGTGCCATAACCTTCAGGGTATTATATTGAGCGCCGACAGGAAAAAATGCTCTATGCAATTTTTCCCCGGCACTGATTGTTATTTAGGTTATAATTAGTCCTATTTATTTTTTTATTGTTTTGCAGGAGATCGGAGAATGCGACTATCTGATTTGAAAGTCGGTGATAAAGCTGAAGTTACGGCAGTAAAGGCAGAACATGCTGTACGTCGAAGGATTATGGATATGGGACTCATAAAAGGCACCCGGTTCAAGGTTCTCAGGGTTGCTCCACTCGGTGATCCAATGGAAATATTTTTTAAAGGACTCCACCTCGCCATGAGAAAAAATGAGGCAGAAGGGATTATAGTCAGAAAGGTCGGAGATGGAGCTGATACCGTTCCTCTTTTTGGGGACAAGCGAGTTCTTTGGAGGTTTGGAGGCAGGAATGATTGAAAGCAAAGAGATACGTATCGCGTTAGCCGGCAATCCCAATTGCGGAAAATCCTCCCTTTTCAACGTCCTGACTGGTGCTCATCAGAAGGTTGGCAATTTTCCGGGAGTTACTGTTGAAAAACATGAAGGGTATCTTGACTACAAGGGATATCGGATTATAGTCGTTGATTTGCCCGGGACCTATTCCCTTACTCCATACTCACCGGAGGAGATAGTGACAAGAGAGTATCTCATCAAGGAGCGTCCAGATGTTGTTGTCAATGTTCTGGAGGGTCCAAACCTTGAAAGAAACCTTTTATTGACGACACAGCTGATGGAGCTGGAAGTGGATTTTCTTGTTGCCCTGAATATGATGGATGAGGTGGAGGAAAAAGGCATTGTTATAGATATAAAGCAGTTACAGGCTCTTTTCGGGTGTCACATTATACCGACATCAGCAAAGAAAAAGACGGGGCTTGATTCACTGCTTGATCATATAATCAGGGTTTTTCTCAACGATATTAAGATTCGTAAAAACAAGTTGTTTTTTCGCCCCGAACTTGAGTCCGTTGTCGAAAAAATCACATCTCTCCTTTTGCATCATAAGGAATTAAGCGGTTTTAATGCCAGGTGGCTGGCGATAAAACTTTTAGAGAATGACAGTGAAGTATATCATCAGGTTCAACAGTATCCAGTTTGGGTAAAAGTTGAACTTGCTCTGCAGGATGCAATCAGAGAGGCTGAGCAACTGCACGATTCGGAGCCGGAAATTCTTATTACAGAGGATCGACATGCCTTTATTCGAGGAGCCATGAAAGAGTGTGTTCGGCAATCGGATGAGGGAAAGGCTACAATAACCGATTATATCGACAAGGTGGTGCTTAACAGGGTTCTTGGTATACCATTTTTTTTACTGGTTGTGTGGGGGATATTTCAGTTGACCTTTTCACTTGGTTCGCTGTTTACCAGCGGACTTGCATTTATATTCAGCACTATCGCTTCAGGTATCGGCCCTTTTCTTTCAAATGACACCCTGCGTTCAATTGTGGTTGATGGCATTATCGCCGGGGTGGGTGGAGTTCTGATTTTTCTTCCTAATATTGTGCTGCTATTCATCGGACTTTCCTTTCTTGAGGCTTCCGGCTACATGGCACGGGCCTCATTTGTAATCGACAGGGTAATGCATCGTTTCGGCCTGCACGGGAAGTCCTTTATACCTCTAATAACCGGGTTTGGTTGTTCAATTCCTGCTATGATGGCGACACGAACACTAAAAAGTCCCACGGACAGGCTTGTAACCATAATGATTATTCCCTTTATGAGTTGCGGGGCCAAACTGCCTGTTTATGTTATGCTGACTGCCGCTTTTTTTGCCCCAGCTGTGGCGGCCAATGTCATGTTTGGTGTCTATCTGCTTGGCATTGCCGTCGGACTCTGGACTGCGTGGCTTCTTAAGTCCACTATACTTAAAATAGATTCTGAGCCTTTTGTTATGGAGTTGCCGCCATACCGCTGGCCCACACTGACATCCGTTCTTTTTCAGGCAAAGGTTAAGGCGCTGATGTATGTGAAAAAAGCCGGGACGCTTATTTTAAGTGCTGTCATTATAATATGGGCAGCAAGCAATTATCCCCGTTATACTCCGCTTGAAACGGAGTTGTCGTCAGAAACGGCACGTATTGCCTCGAGCAGTATGAATCAAGCTGAAAAAAATGCCAGCAAAATGTTTCTTGAAAGGCGTATCAAGTCCGAACAGCTGGAATACTCTCTTGCAGGAAGGGCGGGAAAAGTTCTTGAACCGCTGATCAAACCTCTTGGCTTTGACTGGAGGATTGGAATTGCTCTTGTAACCGGATTGGCAGCAAAAGAAGTGGTCGTATCAACAATGGGGACAATATATTCTATCGGGCAAAGCGATGGATCTCCCAAAGAGCTCAAATCGATTCTCAGAAATGATCCATCTTTCAGCAAGGCAACAGCCTTGAGTCTCATGGTGTTTGTGCTGCTTTATATTCCATGCGTGGCAGCTATCGGTGTTATGAAAAAAGAAGTCGGGCGCTGGCGCCCGGTGCTTCTCTATTCTGTATACTCTTTGTCGGTAGCATGGGTACTCTCTTTTGCCGTATATCGCATTGCTCTTCTTATACAGTGACTTCCGTCGGTTCTTCCACAGCAGTAGAGATCAGTCCGGACTCTTCCGCTTTCAGAATAATATCATCCACAGGAGTGGTCATTGGTACAGGTGTGCCATCGGTCATCGTGAGTATTATTGCCGGATGAGCTTTCTGATGGTCTGCCATTATCGACTCCCAGTGGTTGTGCGCACTTTCGTCAAGTGCGCTCCATGCGTGCCGTCCTCTGCATTTCGGAAATTTAGAACAGCCGAGCCAAAGTCCCCTTTTTCCGCTTCTGAGGTATAGTGGCGAACCACACTTTGCACAGGCTATATCCGTCAGTACCGGAGGGGTTTTCAACGGTTCGATGTGGCGCTGTTTATTGAGATTAAGCAGTGTATTGCACTTTGGGTAGTTAGAACAGGCCAGAAAAGCACCGAGTCTGCCTTTTCGAAGGAGCATGCGTCCGTCTTTGCAGGAAGGGCATACAATGGCGGTATCTTTGGGCTTCTCCTTGTTCGTGCTTATTGCTTTGATGTTTTTACACTTCGGATAGCATGAACAACCAAGAAATTTCCCGCTGGCGGTCCATTTGATTATCATCTGCCCCTTTCCGCACTTATCACAGGTGGAGGTGTCGCTGTTTTGCGGAATGATTGGATCGTTTTTGCGAAGATCCAGAACAGATTCCAGTGGCTTATAGAAACTGTCAAGAACCTTTTCGTATTCGTCATCACCACTTGCAACCTTATCAAGTTCGTCCTCCATATAAGCTGTAAAGCCAACATTGAATAGATCAGGAAAATTCGCGACCAGAATCAGTGAAACATCTTTACCGAGTTCAGTCGGGCTGATTTTTTTCTTTTCAAGCTCAACATAGCGACGTTCCTGAAGCGTTGAAAAAATAGAGGCGTAGGTAGACGGTCTACCTATACCGAAATGATCAAGATCCTTTACCAGTGTTGCTTCACTATAGCGGGCCGGAGGACGGGTAAAGCTCTGTTTCTGATCAAGGTCAGCTATAATAAGTGGATCATTCACCGATAACTTGTCCGGCAGTTTTACCAGAGCTTCTTTTTCTATATCCTCTTTGGTAGATGTCTGTGCCTCGTAGTCAAGCTCTTTCTGATCATCATAAACACGCATAAATCCTGGAAACAGAATTCTGCTGCCTGTAGCCCTGAACTGAAATTTCTGTAGAGTATCCTCAACATCCACTCGAGTCTGTTCGATCTTAGCAGGTGCCATCATGGCGGCAAGAAAGCGTTTCCAAATCAGTTCATATAATTTATACTGATCAGGAGTCAGATACTGTTTAAGCTGTTCTGGTTTTTTTGAAATTGAGGTTGGCCTTATTGCTTCATGAGCATCCTGGGAATTTTTTCCGGCTTTAGCGGCTCCTCCGAAGCCAATGTACTCTTTACCGAACTGTTCGCCGATATAACCTCTGGCCTCGCTTATCGCTTCAGTACCTATACGTGTTGAATCGGTTCTCATATAGGTTATAAGGCCGGCGGCACCTTCTGCACCAAGATCAATTCCCTCATAGAGCTGTTGGGCCGCACGCATGGTTCTCTGTGATCCGAAACCAAGCTGGTTTGATGCAGCCTGCTGGAGAAGCGATGTTGTGAATGGCAGTGGCGGTTTACGTTGCTGGGTACGAGGTGCGATATCGTGGACAGAAAAAATGCCTTTCTTGACACGGGCAGCAATGGCTTCGGCCTGATCCCGATTGGTCATCTCAGGTTTATCACCATCGAAGCGGATCAGCCTGGCCCTGAATGATTCTTTTTCCGGGGTAATGAAATCAGCGGCAATAGTCCAGTACTCCTGTATCTGGAATCGATTGATCTCGGCTTCCCTTTCGCAGATCAGGCGCAGTGCGACGGATTGTACTCTTCCAGCGGAGAGACCACGCTGTACTACTTTCCACAAAAACGGGCTGATCTTGTAGCCAACTATTTTATCAAGTCCCTGACGGGTTTGCTGAGAACGTACAAGTCGGTAGTCAATCTGTTTCGGTGACTGAATCGAAGAAATAATGGCGTTTTTGGTGATTTCGTTAAAAAGCACACGGAATACAGGCTTTTTTGTCAATCCGATTTCATTGGAAATATGCCATGCTATAGCCTCCCCTTCGCGGTCAGGGTCAGTAGCAATGAGTATTTCGTTTGCTTCAGCGGCCAGTTTTTTTATTTGCCTGACTACCTTTTCCTTTCCGGGAATAACTTCATAACGAGGCTCATAATGATGCTCAAAATCAAGCCCGATCTCTTTTTTCGGCAGACCTTTGATATGACCTACTGATGCGAAAACTGTATATTTGTCACCAAGGTATTTATTGATGGTTATTGCCTTTGAGGGAGATTCGACAATAATCAAGGTCCTGTCCCTGGCAGATAGTGTGGTTGTTTTTATAGCCATTGATCAGTCCCGGTAGTAAGAGCGTTACAATTAAATTTTGAAAAAGATAGGTGTTGAAGAGCAAAAAACAAATTTTACCGTTGTTCCCATAAGCACTCATCTTGTTATTATAGGCTGGAACAGTTCTTTTACTTGTTATAAAAGCCTGTTCTGCAGACCAAAAAAATATATTTTATATTGTTGAGACTCCTTTGTAATGTTTACGAAATAAATAGCAATTGACAACCATGTTCCACTCTTCGCTTCGTATTTATTATCGTTTTGCAGTTATGATGGCAGTTTTTCTCCAAATGCTTTCTTTCGGCACATTGTCAGCTGCACCTCAGGCGCAGATTGATCAGATAACAGTTCCTCTCCATGTAAATACAGGAAACGACCAGGGATATACCATCAAGGTCCTTTCGCTTCGAAGTGCGAATGGATTCTTGATAGATATTGAATCAATGGCAAGGGCATTACGCCTGAGCTTTCTAAAAAAAAATGAAGGGGTGCTTGTTTTAGAGGAATCTTTCGGGGTTCCAGGCAGCAGCTGTACGGCTATGATCAATAATAGTTTTGTACGGGTTACTTCAAAGGACCCAGAGCGTCCTTTCAGGATTATTCAGTTAAAGTCAACTCCTTTATCGATACAGTCCAAGATCTATTTGCCAGTCTCTCAAGCTTGCCGGCTTTTTACGATATGGCTGGACAGGGAGATTGTCTACAATTACTCATCAAGCACCATGAACGCATGGTTGCGGGGTAAACGTTTTGGTGAATCTCTCGGAATGATAGGCGTCGTAAAAAAAGAAGAATTACCATTACCTCAAGTAGAGCTCAAACCTGCTGAAGAGGCCGCAACGGTTATTACAGGTATTGAAATTGAAAATCGTGCGAACGGGGCCATTTTAAGTTTTTCAGCTTCCGGCCCTCCTACACAGTACTCGCTGCTTAAGCCTGATTCGGAAGGATATGTTTATTTCTCTTTTGAAAAAGCAACCTGTGATGTCAACTCCTTGTCAAAAATATATAGTGGTGGTGTTGTAAAAGCTGTTACCCCTAAACAATTTACTGAAGGTGGTCTGCAGTTTACAGTTGCACTGGACAATAAGTCGTATGTCATTTCATCTGTCGAGTTTCATCGCGATGAAAAAAATAACAGGTATGTACTTTATGTACGCAGTAATGCAGATGTGCAGGAAATTCGTAAAAAAGAGAAGGAGCAGCAGATCGCACAAGTGCTCAGCCGTGACGTAGAAAAGTGGAAGCTTAACACTATTGTTCTTGATGCGGGTCATGGAGGCAAGGACCCGGGAACAATTGGTTTCAATGGTACTCGAGAAAAAGATGTGGCGCTTAATATTGTTCACGATCTCGGAACGTTTATTACACAAAAGTGGCCTGATGTTAACGTTGTTTATACAAGAAAGGATGATCGTTTTATTCCTTTGCATGAACGCGGGAGAATAGCAAACCAAAGTGGAGGGAAACTCTTTGTCAGTATTCACTGTAATGCGAGTCCGAACAGAACTGCCCGCGGTTCAGAAGTTTATATTCTCGGACCTCACAAAAACAAGGCGGCTCTCGACGTCGCGATGTTCGAAAACGCGGTAATCCGACAGGAAGAGAATTTTCAGGAGCAGTACAAGGGTTTTTCCGAAGAGCACCTTATAATGAGCAGTATGGCTCAGAATGCTTTTGCGAAGCAATCTACCACTCTGGCTCAAAATATTCTCAAACCTGTTGAAAGGCAACCAGTCAATAATTCTCGTGGAGTTCGTCAGGCCGGTTTTATGGTGTTATGGACGCCTTCAATGCCAAGTGTACTTGTGGAAGTAGGGTATTTATCCAACGCGGAGGAGGAGCGGATGCTCCGGGATCGTCAAGTGCAGACAAAGGTTGCCTATGGGATTTTTCGTGGACTTCAGGTCTATCGGAAAAATTACGAGACAACGAGTATGGCAGCCCTTGCTGAGTGATACCTGAAAAGCATGTAATCGGGCGCTTGAATGAGCGCCTTTTTTTTATATTGCGAAGTTGTCGACCGACGCACTTTCGCTGGTTGACATATTGCTGTTTTAATAAGGATATTGTCGTGTTTGTGGCTGACTACTCTCTTTGTTATGAATGATGTTGCTCTCCGGATTTTAAATCGATTATCGAAAGCTGGAAATTTCTTGTCAGGTGAAGATATTTGCCGTGAGTTTGGCATTACCAGAAGTGCGGTTTGGAAGCATATTACGTTACTGCGGTCTGAAGGTTATCAAGTCGATGCCCTGACCGGACTGGGATATCGGCTTTCGGGCATGACAGGACGCCCTGTTGATGCTGAGGTTACTCCGTTTTTACAAACCAGACGTCTTGGAAAAAACATCCATTACCACGGAGTTATCGCATCAACCAATATTGCAGCAAAGGCTCTAGCCGGTGACGGCTCGCCAGAAGGCAGTGTAGTTGTTGCAGATTCTCAGACTGGTGGCCGGGGTAGAATGGGACGGACCTGGGTTTCTCCTTCGGGAGTAAATCTATACTTTTCACTTATTTTGCGCCCGGTGGTTCCTTCTGTCCGTGTCCCTCAACTCACACTTCTTGTTGCAGCAGCAATTCATCAGGCGTTAAGCAATGTCGGGTTTACTATTGCCCCGCTGATCAAGTGGCCGAACGATATTCTTGTTCATGGCAGGAAATTATGTGGTGTACTGTGTGAAATGCAGTCAGAACCTGATCTGACTCATTTTGTTGTTGTAGGTATCGGTATAAATGTCAACCAGTCTGAGATGCCCCAAGAGCTTAAGTCTGTTGCAACCTCACTTTTTTTAGAGTCAGGCCATATTTTTTCGAGACCTGAGCTTCTTGCTGCTGTATTGAATCACTTCGAGCCAATCTATGATACTTGGCTTCTCGAAGATGATCTTGGTTTTATACTTCCCTATCTCGAAAAACATTCTCTTCTTCAATCGAAGGACGTGACTATTGATCAGCTTAATCGAACTTTGAGCGGCAGGGTTTCAGGGATTTCACGTGGCGGGGAATTGATTGTTGAGGGTTTTGACGGGCAAACTTTACTTATTTCATCTGGAGAAGCTCATCTTCGGAAATAAAGATTTTAATAAAATTACTCATTTTACTTTTTATGGATCAAAATACTCTCCACCCTCAGATTAAAGCAGCATATCGAGTGCTTGAAACCGGTGAACCTATCAGCAGGGCTGAAGCTGTTCAGCTGGCCACTTTGCCGGGTGAGCTTGCGCTTGATCTTGCATCTCTGGCAAACAAAGTCAAAAACCGTTATGGAAGCGGCGGCGAATACCTTCACGCATGTTCTATCATGAATGCCAAATCGGGGGTATGCGGAGAAAACTGTAAGTTTTGTGCGCAGTCCAGGCATAACCATGCTGATATTGAGGTATATGATCTTGTGAATGAAGAGTCAGTGCTTATTGAGGCCCGCAACTGTATTTCAGAAGGAGTTTCCCATTTTGGTATTGTTACCAGCGGCTACGGATATAAGAAAATCAATCCGGAGTTTCAGAAGGTGCTGGACATGATTGACAGACTTCATAAGGAGTTGCCTGAACTCAGTGTCTGTGCATCTCTTGGCGTTTTGGGCGAAGAACCAGCATCTGCCCTTGCAGCGCACGGAATAGCTCATTACAACATCAATATTCAGGTCGCACCGGACAGATACCATGATCTTATAGCTGATACTCATACTGTGGAAGAGAGGATTGAAACCATTAAGCTGTTAAGAAAAAACAATATCTCTGTTTGCTGTGGTGGGATTATGGGTGTGGGGGAAACGATGCTGGAACGTATTGATATGATTTATGCGCTCCAGGAGCTTGATGTTTCAGTTATTCCTCTCAATGTTCTGGTGCCGATCAACGGGACGCCACTTGAAGGAAATGCACCGGTTTCTGTTGCTGATATTGTTAAGACGTTTGCGATTTGTCGTCTCGCGCATCCCCATAAAGTCATTAAGTTTGCCGCTGGTCGTGAAACTATCATGAAAGATTTTCAGGGTCTTTTGATGCTGTCGGGGGCAAACGGTTACCTTACCGGTGGTTATCTGACTACTCGAGGACGGGATATTGCGGACGATCGCCGGTTTGCGGGTCAGATTGCCAGTTTTAACTGACGGAGACTGGTCATGCAGTTTTATGAACGGCTCAGCCATGAACTTGATGAACTCAAGAGTCTTGACCGGTACAGGTCACTTCCTGATATTACCGCCAGGAACGGAAAGGATATTGAGGTAGACGGAAAGGTTCTTTTGAACCTTTCTTCAAACGATTATCTCGGCCTTGGCGATGACAGGCAGATGCTGGATGAGTATGTTGATCAGCTCCGAATGACACCGCATGCCATGACCAGTTCATCATCCCGTCTTCTTACAGGCAATCACCCTTTCTACGATCAACTGGAAAAAGCTTTGACATCACTTTACGGACGTGAAGCTGCCATGGTTTTCAACAGCGGCTATCATGCGAATATCGGAATACTGCCCGCATTGAGCAACCGCCATGATCTTGTACTTAGTGACAAGCTGAATCATGCAAGTATTATTGACGGCATGAAGATTGCCGAAGCTCCTTATCAGCGTTATCGCCACAAGGATTATGATCATCTTGAAGAACTGCTTGTCGGGGCCGGGGAGATGTACCGCCAGATATTTATAGTTACCGAATCGGTATTCAGTATGGATGGAGATCTTGCAGACCTTGCCCGGCTTGTTCGCTTGAAAGAAAAATACGGAGCCTTGCTTATAGTTGACGAAGCGCATGCCGTCGGAGTTTATGGAGAGCGTGGTCTCGGGTTGTGTGAAGCAACAGGTACGGTTGATCAGATCGATATCATAACAGGAACCTTCGGTAAAGCTCTGGCTTCAACAGGCGCTTATGCCGTGATGAATTTCCTTTTACGAGAGTACCTGCTGAATACCATGCGCTCCTTTATATTCACAACAGCTCTTCCACCGGTAATTCTTGGCTGGAGCATGTTGACTCTTGAACGGCAGGCATCCATGAATCTTCAGAGAAAGTCTCTGCTTCAACTATCAGCAAAACTGCGAAGTGAACTGCTGGGACGCGGCTTTGAGGTTCCAGGTGAAAGCCATATTGTCCCGGTGATTACAGGCAGCAATAGTCTTGCAATAGACTTGGCATCCCGGTTGAAGGATGCAGGATTTTTATGTATGCCTGTTCGCCCTCCAACAGTTCCCGAAAAAGGAGCCCGTATTCGTATCTCTCTTCGTTCCACGCTGGAGTGGAAAGATATTATGAGAGTACCAGAAATCATTGGGGGATAACGACATCATGAAAACAGTCTGGCTTCGAAAAAAGGGAACGGAAGAGCTTCTTCTTTTTTTTAATGGTTGGGGTATGGACCAACGTATTGGCGACTATCTCCATAATGAATCGTCATCACAAAAGCATTCTCCGGATTTTCTGCTCTGTTATGATTATCGTTCGTTTACCTCTGAACAGGAGTTTAAGAATGAGATAAGCCATTATGGACGCATAACGATTGTTGCATGGTCATTCGGCGTCTGGGCTGCTCAGCAAACGGAACTCCCTCCAATTGAAAGAGCTATTGCTGTTAACGGAACCTTGTATCCGGTAAACTCCGAGTTAGGGATTTCTCCGGAGGTTTTTCAGGCAACTCTTTCAACCTATTCTGAGGAAAATCGTCATCGTTTCAACAGGAGAATGTGTGGAAGTCGAGAAGGATTTACACTTTTTTCCCGCATGTCGCCCGAACGTAAAACTTCAGATCAGCGTGAAGAACTGGAACTGTTGCAGAAACATTTGCATAACCGGAGAACAGCAAAGCCAGCACCCTGGACATACAATCATGCTGTCATCGGAGGAAAAGATCATGTGTTTCCTGCACAGCAACAATACAATGCATGGAAAGGTGTTCCTCAAACAGTTATAGCCGACATGCCTCATTTTCCTTTTTTACATTTCAGAAATCTGCAGGAGGTGATCGCATGCTTCAAAAAATAAAAATAGACAAGGAGCTCGTGCGAGAAAGGTTCTCTAAAACCCTCCAAAGCTACGGCGACAATGCTTTTGTTCAGAAAAGAATGGCCAGGACGCTTTTGGAAATGATCAGCTTTGAGGTACCTGGCGCATCATTTGAGCGCGTGTTAGAGGTAGGATCAGGTTCGGGGGCACTTATGGCTGAGCTACTGTCTCGCTATTCTGTCAGGGCCTATTATGCAAACGATCTTGTTGAAGAAAGCAGTCTCTGTCTTCGTCAAGTCCTGGACCGCTTTCCGGTTGATGATTTTCATTTTATATCAGGAGATATTGAGTGTTATGATTTTTTGCCTTCAGCGCTCGATCTTGTGGCTTCAAATGCAACGTTGCAATGGCTTGATGACCTTGATGATTTTTTCAGTAAGATGTACGATCATCTCAGGCCTGGAGGCATATTCGCTTTTAGTACCTTCAGTACCTCAAATATGCAGGAAATCTCGAGTATTGAGGATGTTGGATTAAGTTATCATTCTACCGGGGAACTCGAAATTCTTGCTGGTCGATATTTTGATATCCTTACCTGCAGGGAAGAGAAAGAACTGATAGAGTTCAGCACACCAGAGGCTGTACTCCATCATATTCGAAACACAGGAGTTAACGGTCTTCTTCGCCAGTCCTGGACTAAAAGCCGATATCAGCATTTTATTGCTGAGTACAGGCGATTATACTCATGCGAAAACGGTGTATCCCTTACCTATCATCCAGTGTACTGCTGTCTGAAAAAGAAGCTGATATGAAAGGTTCAGTAATAGCTATTTCCGGTATAGATACCGGAATCGGGAAAACCTTTGTGACGGGAATGCTCGGCAAGGCACTGCTTCTTCAGGGGAAAACAATTATTACCCAGAAAATAGTCCAGACAGGGTGTGAAGGTGTGCCCGAAGATGTTCTTGAACACCGCCGTCTCATGGGTATTGAATTGCAGGATGTCGACAGGAAGGGGTTTACTGCTCCATATGTTTTTCCCTATCCAGCGTCACCTCACCTGGCAGCAAGCATTGCAGGGGTAGAGATTGATATACTCCACATTCGCAGAGCAACTTTTGCCTTGCAGAAGCACTATGAGCTGATCCTTCTTGAAGGGGTTGGAGGTTTGCTGGTACCTCTAACCAAAGATCTTCTTTTTGCTGATTATATACGTGATGCCGGGTACGAGCTTATTCTGGTAACCAGTCCACGACTTGGCAGTATCAACCATACCCTGCTCTCTATTGATGCCTGTGTGAGACGGGGAATTGTTATCAGGGGGATTATTTACAACTGTTTTTTGAACTCTGAAAAAATGATAACCGACGATACTCGCGAGATTATTTTTCGCTACCTGAATAAAGTTGGTTCTGCGGCACCCGTGATAGATTTGACGGAGGGCATGCTCGAAGAGGGAGCTCTTCATCGTCTTCGTTTTTAAGAATATTTGCGTCTAACATATTATGTATGACTTCAAAAGCTATGCTCACGAGGCCCCATCACATAGATCTTGATTTTGACCATACTCATATATGGCACCCATACACTTCGGTAACCAATCCTGTGCCCGTCTATCCTGTGTGTCGTGCCTACGGTGTTTTTATTGAACTGGAGGATGGTCGAGTACTGATAGACGGCATGTCTTCATGGTGGGCCACGATTCACGGTTACAATCACCCTGTACTTAACAAGGCGATTGTCTCTCAACTGCAGCAAATGAGCCATATAATGTTTGGCGGTCTTACTCATGAACCAGCAGTCACACTTGCGAAACAACTTGTTTCATTAACCCCGGAACCTCTTCAGAAAGTTTTTTTCAGTGATTCAGGATCAGTTGCTGTAGAAGTTGCCATTAAAATGGCCATTCAGTATTGGGCTGCTTTAGGAAAAACTGAAAAAAACCGGATGCTGACCGTACGGTCAGGCTATCACGGTGATACCTTTGCCGCCATGTCGGTCAGTGATCCTGTAACGGGTATGCACACATTGTTCAATGGCACAATACAGACGCAGCTATTTGCCGAAGCACCGTCGTGCAGGTTTCATGAGCCATGCATAGCTGAAGATCTTGCAGATATTCGTCTGCTTCTTGAGCGTCACCATATGGAGACAGCTGCCGTGATAATTGAACCGGTTGTTCAGGGTGCAGGTGGTATGCGGTTTTATTCTCCGCATTATCTTGTTCACCTCAGGGAGTTGTGCAAGTGCTATGATGTGCTCTTGATTTTTGATGAAATAGCCACAGGGTTTGGGAGGACAGGAAAAATGTTTGCGCTGGAGCATGCAGGTATTGTGCCTGATATCATGTGTGTCGGCAAAGCGTTGACGGGTGGTTATATGACTCTAGCGGCAACACTTGCTACAGATAATGTTGCGGATGCAATATGTTCCGGCAATCCAGGCCTTTTCATGCATGGGCCGACCTTTATGGCAAATCCTCTTGCATGCGCCGTTGCAACAGCAAGTATCAGTCTGCTTGAAAGTTTTGATTGGCAGTCATCAGTGCTCCGCCTTGAAAAAGGCCTCCAAAAAGGCCTGGAACCTTGCAAAGCTTTAGATAATGTCAAGGATGTCCGGGTGCTTGGCGCGATAGGGGTTGTAGAGCTGAAAAGTCCCGTAGATATGGTTGCAGTCCAGAAAAAATTAGTTGATAAAGGAGTCTGGGTTCGTCCCTTCGGTTGTCTTGTCTACCTTATGCCTCCGTTTATAATGCTTGACGAAGAACTCAGGCTATTGACTGCTGCAGTCTGCGATGTTGTCACCATGATGTTGTAGTTTTTGTTTCAAAGGAAATTTGAATGTACTATATCCAGTTAACTAAGATTTGTTTGTTCATCAGTCCATCATTACCATGATAGCAAAACCCTGGATCAGCCATTACGACAAAGGGGTTCCCCCTACACTGAAGCCTTATCCGAAAAGCACACTGATTGATTTTGTACGCAAGACCGTAGAGGAGTGTCCAAAGGACCCGGCTATGTTTTTTAAGGGTGCATCTCTATCATACATTGAGCTTGAACAACAAAGCAATGCGCTAGCCACAGCACTTCTCTCGCTAGGTATTGGCAAAGGTGACCGTGTCGCCCTTATTATGCCAAACTCACCGCAGATGCTTATCAGCGAATTTGGCATATGGAAAGCGGGAGCTATTGCAGTTCCAATGAATCCACTTTATACCATTAACGAGTTGGAGCACGCCCTTAACGAGTGCGGGGCGGAAACTGTTATTGTCTTGACTTCTTTTTATGAAAAAATAAAAGCAGTTCAACCGGATTCACGCCTGAAAAGGGTAATTGCCACAAATATCAAGGAGTATCTTTCCCCACTTAACAATATTCTATTTACGGTATTTAAAGAAAAAAAGGATGGACACAGGGTAACACTCCGTAAAGGGGATCATTGGTTACCCGACCTCCTTGCAGCTCATTCCGGTGGAAATTTTATACCAGTGCCCATTTTGCATGACGATCCTGCAATTTTTCTTTTTTCAGGCGGTACTACCGGTAACCCTAAATGTGTTGTTATTACTCATCAGGGACTGGTGATTACAGGAATGCAGATAGCAAGCTGGTTCAGCGTCATTCTTGAGAAGGGAAAAGATGTTATTCTTCTCAATATGCCACTCTTTCATGTTTATGCTCAGGTTGGCATTATGACTGCAGCTTTGATTGAGCGATACCCACTTGCTCTAGTGCCTAACCCTCGTGATCTTGACGATCTGCTTCATACTATTAAAACCCTTAAACCGGCTGTTCTGCCTGGTGTTCCGACCTTGTTCACCGCACTTATTAACCACCCAAAAGTGAAGCGTGACAGTTCAATTCTGAAATCACTAAAGCTTAGTGTATCCGGTGCGGCTCCCCTGATGCTTGAAACAAAAAAACGTTTTGAAGATCTTACCGGAGGCAGGATTATTGATGCTTACAGTCTTACCGAATCTGCTCTCGCATCTGTTTTTACACCAATATTAGGTACCTATAAGCATGGATCGGTTGGGATTCCTGTTCCGGATGTTGAAATAAGAATTGTTGAGCAGGAGAATGGGCTTGAAGTTCTTGATTCGCTTGAAGTTGGTGAAATAATTATGCGTGCTCCCCAGATTATGAAAGAATACTGGCAAAACCCGATGGAGACAGCTCTTGTCCTTCGTGAAGGCTGGCTTTTTACCGGCGATCTCGGCTATCTTGATGAAGACGGCTACCTTTTTATTGTTGATCGTAAAAAAGACGTCATCAAGCCCGGCGGTTTTCAGGTATGGCCACGTGATGTAGAAGAGGTTATAGCTTTTCATCCCTCAGTTCTTGAGGTTGGCGTTGCCGGCGTTCCTGATCCCTATCAGGGTGAAGCTGTAAAAGCATGGATCGTTCTTCGTCAAGGGCATCAGCTCACTGTTGAAGAACTTCGAGATCACTGTCGTCAGGACCTTGCAGCATACAAAATTCCTAAACATGTTGAATTTACTTCAGCACTTCCCAAATCTACTATTGGTAAGGTACTGCGCAGAAAACTTATTGAAGCGCATTGCCAATCAGAAGGATAAAACGCATTATCGGTACAGGCAGGGAACATACATGAAAAAGGTTAACGACCCAACACTGTTCAATGATCCTTGAAGAACTGCTGAGAATCCTTGAGCCGGAGGTTCAATCGTTTATTGATCTCCACTCCGCTGATGATCCTGTCGCATTTGCCATGAAGTTTTATGGCAATGAGGGCTTACCTGTGAGAGCGATAGCCGAACAGATTGCCTGCAGGCGAAAAGCCGCAAAAAAATTACCGCATATTTCGAGGAACAATCTTCTCTATACACCTCTGGCACTTGAACAGGCCTCTGGAGAGCGAACAGCAGCATATAAGTCCTCTGTGATGCGAGGCAAGAGAGTTATCGATTTAAGCGGCGGACTGGGTATTGACACCATGTTTCTTGCAAGGACTTTTCGTGAGGTGGTTTATTGTGAGCGTGATTCACTGTTGTGTAATCTTTTTGAGCATAATTTGAAACAAGGCGGCATATCAAATGTTCAGATAATAAACAGCGACAGTATTGGTGTTCTTGCATCGTATCCTGATGATTATTTCGACTGGATATATGTCGACCCTGCTCGCCGTGAACAAGGCAAAAGATCTATCGGGCTTGAAGCTGCAAGCCCGGATGTTGTCGCTTTTCATGATATTCTTCTATGCAAGTCTGAACGAGTTTGTATCAAGGCTTCTCCAGCACTTGAGCTCAGTGGCCTAAACAAGTTATTGCCCGCCCTTTACTCAGTTATCGTTGTCTCATTTGACCGTGAGTGCAAGGAAATATTATTGTTGCTTGATCGGAACTGTCTTCAGAGCAATGTTTCACTCAAGGCAGTATGCCTTTCTTCTGCGACAGATGCTGTAACAGAAGTCGTGGGTAATGGTGACGACGAAAAAAATATTGCTTCTTTTGTGAAAGCATATTTCTACGAGCCGGATCCGGCAATTATAAAGGCAAAGCTCACTGCCCGGCTTGCAGCAATTAACGGTCTTGAGTTCGTGAATAAAACAGTTGACTATCTGACATCAGAAAGGGAGCTCAATCTTTTTCCTGGAAGGATGTTCCGTAAGATCGATTGCACTCTGTATAAGCCCAAAACGTTCAGAACATTTCTCGAACGCCATAAAATTGAAGGGGCAAGCATACAGCGCCGTGACTTTCCGCTGTCGCCTGAAGAGCTGCGAAAAAAATACCGATTGCAGGAGAGCGACCAGGTATTTCTTTTTTTTACCAGAGATTTTATGGCGCGTCCTGTCGTAGTTTTCTGTCACAGGTTTATTCCTACAGTCGCTGAAGTTCTTTTTGAGCAAGACCGAAACGCAGACCCTGGATACTGACTCTGATTTCCTCTATCCCGAGCAGCCGCATAAACTGGTGCAGGATAAGCGTTCCCATCGTTATCACATCGGCACGTCCATCGGGTATGCCAAGGCTTATTATATCCTCTAGAGATGACATCTTAAGCTTTTCAAGAAATGCATGAACGTTGTTATAGCTTAAAGGAAAGTTATGAACTTTTATGGGATCGAAATGTTTCAATCCCATCGTGAATTGGGCAATAGTTGTCAGGGTACCTGCAACACCGTATACATTTTTTCTTGCTGAAAAAAATGGAAGAATGCTTGATGTGAAAATTTTGTTGATGTTTGCTTTGGCAGCCTCAAACTCTTGTAGAGAAGGTGGCAGTGTTGAAAAAAAACGTTCAGTCAATCTTACAGAACCTATATCGAGGCTCACACTTTCAGTTATAGCTTGTGTCGATCCCATGGATATTTCGGTACTTCCACCACCGATATCTATTACCGTGAAGGGGTTCGGAATATTGCCCATGCCGGCGATAGCACCGAAAAAAGTTAGTTCAGCCTCTTCCTGGCCAGAAATACACTGAATTATAATTCCAGTTTTATCAGCGACCATCTCAAGTACTTCCTGGCGATTTTCAGCATCTCTCAGGGCACTTGTTCCTGCAGCAATAATGGTTTCTGCGCCATGCTCTTTGCTGATCCGGAGATAATCAGCCATGCTGTTCATGAGCCTCTTTAATGCATCGCTGTCAATAACTTTTTCTGCATCTACATTTTTGCCGAGTCTTACGATTGTCTGTTTGTGGAAAACCGGCAGAATTGTCCCGCTTTCCGGTTCAAGGTCGGCGATCAGCAGGAGTGCAGTGTTCGTACCGATATCTATGCATGAAATGCGTTCCATAGTCTCTTCAATATCAGAAAAGTTAATGAGGATATGGTCGGATAAAGCTGGAGAGCCATTCATCCTCATAAATAGTATTAACAATCTCGTAGTTGAGTCGTTTCAAGAGCTTTTTCAGCCAGGGTTCATCGTATACCAGGATACCGGAGAGGAGAACCGGTGCCATAGGTGTATGTTTCCTGATAACAGGAAGGATTCGGTCGATCACGTTTTTATTGATGTTGGCAAGGATCAGATCGTAACCCTCTTTCAGATTTAAAACAAGGTCTTCTTCTGCATCAAGAAGCTTGATAGTGATATCCTCTGCATCGTTATCCTTAATGTTTTCGATAGCGTTTTCCACAGACCAGGAGTTATTGTCGAACGCGAGGATTGATCGATTGTTGCCAAGTTTTCGTGCTGCAATGGCAAGAACTCCGGTGCCGGTGCCTATGTCAATAATTTTTTTATCAATCAGGTCTAGCGCTTCCATTTGACGCAGCATCAGGCGTGTCGTAGCATGATAGCCAGTACCAAAAGACATTTTAGGATTTATTTCGATAACAATCTGGCCCGGTTTCGAGGTGATCTCCTTGTTTTTCTGGACAATCAGAAGGCGATCGGATATTTCAATAGGCTGGAGATTTGCTTCCCATTCGGCATTCCAGTTTCTGTCAGCCATTACAGTTGCCGTATAAGGGGGAATGGTTCCAAACCGTTCCATAAGCAGGGAGCCAATTGCCTCCATTCTCTCTTTGGTCCATTCTGTTTCTGGCAGGTAGGCCATAAGTTTGTCGTCCTCTTCCTGAAAAGATTCAATTCCCTCTCCTATCAACAGGGCTATATAGAGCTCATGAAGGGATGAATTAATTTCAAAGGAGAGTTCAATATAATGTTGTGTTCCGGGTTGGGACATAAAGACTCTTAGGCGTATTAAAGGAAAATTTATTGACCGTCAATATATGATTTTCCTCACGCAAAGAAGATCATCCAGCCACTGCCCGCGATGAGAACCATCATTCTGTTGTTAACAGTCGTGATGCGAAAGCATAGTGTGTAAAGTAATACTGTTCAAAAAGATTGCTGAACTTGACACCGTTTGTTGATGCATGGACAAAAGTGTTTTCGCCGGTAAAGATGCCTACATGGTCGATTCTGCTCCCATCCCTGCTGAAAAAAACAAGATCCCCTGGACGCAGCTGTGTTTTCAATACCATACTTCCAAGTAAGGCAAGTTCGCCTGAAGTCCGAGGAAGCAGCATTCGAAAGTTGTTTTTATAGAGAAACTGCACAAAACCTGAACAATCGAATCCGTCAGGGTTTGTGCCGCCCGGTCGGTATCTGGTGCCAAGATATTCTTCGATGCATGCATGGAGTTGTTCCATCGATCGACCGGAAACTCTTAAAGGAAGCCGTCTGGTGATTACAGGGCCACCCCCTTCGGGGATACAGGAGATATACGATTTTCTTTTTTTTAAACTATATTTGCTCTCCAGACTGTATCCTGAGCCTGTCCGGAAACTTTGACAACCGGAAAAGCTGAATAGAATCGATGCAATAATGCAGACAATTACTGCTGTTTTGCCAGAATTAATCCATTCTGGCAGTATTGCTGTTAACCCGGCTTTTTGTTTCACGAGAGGCAATGGTCATTTGTTCAGCATCCTGAGAGCTTAGTGTAAGCTATCAGGATTCATGAATATAGTGGAAATATTAAGAGTGTGAGATAACAGGTAACATTTTCGGCTTAAGACTATGGCGGTGATGAAATTCGGTGGAACTTCAGTAGGAACAGCCCAGGCTATGCAGCAGGCTATTTCGATAGTTGTTCGCCAACAGAAGATAGCGGTACCATTAGTGGTACTTAGTGCATGCAGCGGTATTACCAATAAACTTGTACACATAGCTGATGCTGCCGGGCGCAGTAATCTTGATGAGGCGATGGTGCTCGCAGGCGAAGTGCGAAACCATCATATCGCGTTGGTTGACGGACTGGTTAAAAGTGAGACATTAAGAAATGATCTTGCCGGTAAGATTGATGTTCTCGCCAGTCGTCTTGAAATGCTTATTAAAGGTGTTGATATTGTTGGCGAGTTGACTGAGCGCTCCAGGGACATGTTTTGTTCCTTTGGAGAATTGCTGTCTACCCTGGTGTTTGCTGCAGCAATTAAGGATCAGGGGCATAATGTTGAATGGATTGATGTTCGAACGGTAATGATTACCGATGATAATTTCGGGTATGCTCGTCCAATAAACGGTACCTGCGAGGAAAATGTCCATAAAATTATCTCTCCTTTGCTCAAAGCTGGAACCATTGTCGTTACTCAGGGCTACATTGGTGCAACGGCAGACGGCAGGACAACGACGCTTGGAAGGGGCGGATCCGACTTTTCAGCAGCCTTGCTCGGCGCATGGCTTAATGATGACGCAATACAGATATGGACCGATGTTGATGGGGTTATGACTTGCGATCCCAGGCTTGTGCCTGAGGCAAGAAGTATACGGGTAATGACTTTTTCCGAGGCGGCCGAACTTGCCTATCTTGGAGCCAAGGTTTTGCATCCTGATACCATAGCACCTGCAGTACAGAAAAATATTCCAGTGTATGTTTTAAACTCATTGCATCCTGATGCTAAAGGGACCATTATTACCAATGATCCCCAAAGGCTTTCAGGAATGAGTTATGATGGTTTGGTAAAATCAATTGCTGTAAAAAAAGGGCAGTGTATCATCAATGTTCGTTCAAACAGAATGTTTGGCAGACATGGATTTATGAGCGAATTGTTCAGTATTTTTTCTCAATACGGCGTGTCTGTAGAAATGATTTCGACCAGCGAGGTTTCAGTGTCGCTCACCGTGGATGAAAAAAGCTACAGTGATGATCTGCTTCATGACTTGAAAGGTTTTGGTGAGGCTGAGATTGAGCACGGAGTCGCAACAATAAGTGTTGTAGGCGATAATTTACGGATGTCCCGCGGCGTTGCCGGCAGGATATTCAGCGCATTGAAGGACGTTAATCTCAGAATGATTTCTCAGGGGGCATCAGAAATAAATGTGGGTTTTGTTGTCGAAGAGGGCGAAGTCCTAACGGCGGTCAACAATCTTCATACGGAGTTTTTCTCCGGTCAGCAGAATAAGGGGATTTTTGAGGTGCCGGCAGGGAGTCGATAAGTCACAACAGAGTTTAACAGTAAAAAAAGAGGTACTGCACAATGGATTATAAAAAAGCCGGAGTTGATATCAGTGCGGGAGAGGAATTTGTCCGCATGATCAAACCCCAGGTTCGTCAGACTTTTACCGAGGGGGTTATAACTGATATCGGAGCGTTTGGAGGCTTTTTCCAGCCTGATTTTTCACAGTATAAAAAGCCGGTGCTTGTCAGCAGTATTGATGGTGTCGGTACAAAGCTTAAAATTGCGCTGGAGCTTGGCAAGTATGATACCGTCGGCTCCTGTTTAGTCAATCATTGCACGAATGATATTCTGGTTTGTGGTGCTAAACCTCTGTTTTTTCTTGATTATTATGCTTGCGGCAAACTGACTCCACCAGTTGCGGCATCAGTGGTAACCGGAATGGTGAATGCATGCCGCGAAAACGGATGTGCGCTCATTGGCGGTGAAACTGCTGAAATGCCCGGGCTTTACCAGGATAGGGATTTTGATCTTGCAGGATCTATCGTCGGAGTTGTAGACCATGAAAAGATTATCAACGGATCAGCAATCAGGGAGGGAGATGTTATGATAGGGCTGCCATCGACCGGTCTCCATACTAATGGTTATTCGTTGGCAAGAAAGGTATTTGAAGGCAGAATGTTTACTTCTTTTTCCGGCCTTGACGGGTCGGTAGGTGAGGAGCTCCTGAAAGTCCATCGTTCCTATCTTTCGGTTATTGAGCAGTTCTTTGGCTCATCAGATCTTAAAGGATTGTCTCATATCACAGGAGGCGGCCTCATGGGTAATACCATGCGGATTGTTCCTGAAGGTTTAATGCTTAATGTTGACTGGAGGGCCTGGCCTGAGCCATTGATATTTGATATAATCAGGAGAGAAGGTAATGTTCCTGAAGAAGATATGCGCAGGACTTTCAATCTCGGCATCGGACTTGTGATGATTGTAGATAAAAATGCAGTAGACAGAATAATCTCGTGCTTGAAATCACAGCATGAAAATGCGTACATTATAGGTCAAGTGGACAGAATTTGATACTAATTTCTCATTTTGTTGAAAAAAAGTAATAATCAGAAAGGTTTATGCTGACTTTACTGACAATTTTAATAGTGAGCTATGTTATCGGCTCCATTCCTACCAGTCTCGTGGCAGGGAAGATACTCAAGGGTATTGATATCCGGAATTTCGGCAGCGGAAATGCCGGAGGCACCAATGCTTTCAGAGTGCTGGGCTGGAAAACGGGACTAATTGTAACACTTATTGATATTTCCAAGGGTGTTGTAGCGGCTGTTTCTGTTGTTGCTTTTTTCAAAAATCATCCGATTGGCACGTTCCCTGATATGAATGAGGTTGCTTTGCGGCTTCTTGCTGGAATGAGTGCCGTCATCGGTCATGTGTTTACTCTTTTTGCCGGATTCAAGGGAGGAAAGGGTGTCAGTACCGCTGCCGGAATGCTGATCGGGATTGCCCCGGTAAGTATGCTTATGGTTGTCGGCATTTTTCTTTTAACCGTATATGTTTCCAGGCATGTTTCTGTTGCATCCATGCTTGCGGCTATTGCTTTTCCGTTGATTATAGCTATTCGCAAATATTTTTTTGAGCTGGGCGGAGGACTTGATTACTATATCAGGCTTTTTGGTTCACCCGTATTTTTTCATGACAGTCTGGATTATCATCTCATGATTTTCGGGCTTATTGTAGCATTTGCCATCCTTTTTACTCATCGTGCCAATATCAGAAGACTCCTTTCTGGCACAGAAAGTCGCGTGACGTTCGGAAAGCATTCATGATGTATTGATTTTTAATGAAAATTGCTGTGTTGGGTGCCGGAAGCTGGGGAACTACGCTTGCTGTGTTGCTTGCCAAAAAAGGTTATCAGGTTCAGTTATGGGCTCACAGGCCCGAATTTGCGGCAAAACTGAAAGCAGAGGGAGAAAATAGCCGCTATCTCAAGGGTGTTTATTTCCCTGAAACCTTACAGGTGTCGGATCACCTTCAAAGCCTTGTTGCCAGGTCGCAGATTATTGTTACAGCAGTTCCTTCACAGGCCCTGCGAGAGACCGTCACCGGTTTCCATGATCTTTCTTTAAAGGGAAAGATTCTGGTCAATGTTGCAAAGGGAATCGAGATCGGCACGGGAAAACGCATGTCGGAGGTTTTGCTTGAAGTACTTCCGGGTCTTCAGGTTTCTCAGGTTGCCGCTTTGTACGGTCCAAGTCACGCAGAAGAGGTATCAAAAGAGCAGCCCACTACAGTTGTCGCATCCTCACCATCGCTTCAGACCGCCGAAAAAGTCCAGGATGTGTTTCATACCAAAATGTTTCGCGTGTACGTCAATACTGATATTATTGGCGTTGAAATAGCCGGTTCAGTCAAAAACATCATTGCGATTGCCGCTGGTATTTCTGACGGTATAGGATTTGGTGATAATGCCAAGGCAGCTATAATTACCAGAGGCCTTGCTGAAATATCGAGGCTAAGCAGTAAGCTTGGCGGTGATCCTCTGACTATTTCCGGTCTTTCGGGTATCGGAGATCTGGTTGTTACCTGTTTAAGCCGACATAGCAGAAATCGTTATGTTGGTGAAGAGATTGGTCGAGGTCGCTCACTTGATGAGGTCATCAGTCAGATGAATATGGTTGCTGAAGGTGTATTGAGTTCAAAAGCAGTCTTTGAATTGAGTAGGGTTTTGGGCGTTGAAATGCCAATTACACAAACTGTTTATGAGATCCTTTTCGAAGGGAAACCTGTCCAGCAGGCAATATTAGATCTGATGACGCGGGACCCTAAGCAGGAACGGGATTAATAGGCTATTGATGTTTTTTTGGATATTCGTGAAAGACGATTTTTCCGGTATCAGCTGCAGCTTTTTCCCATGATTTTATCTTCATATCCACAGAGACAATACTGCAAGTTGACATGCTGTCAATGTGGTTTCCTGCGAGCAGATTCACAAAATCTGTGATTGTCGGGTTATGCCCGAAGAGCATTACTGTCGTATAGTTGTCAGGGATCTGTTGAACAATATTCAACAGATGAGTAGTCCCTCCCTCGTATATTTCAATCCGTGGTACAATTTGATCTCTCGGATATTCGAGAATTTCACAAAAAATCTCGGCTGTTGTGAACGCGCGGTTCGCCGGGCTTGAAATGACCAGATCCGGTTTTATTTCCTTTTTTTTGAGTTGATATGCCATGAAGGGCGCGGATTTCAACCCCCGGTCATTGAGCGGTCTATCAAAATCAGCCAGATCATGGTTGTCCCAGCCTGATTTGGCGTGACGAACAAGGTAGATTGTTTTCATTATTTTTTACTGAGTATAACGTTCCTTGAGTTGGATGATTCGTTGAAATGACTGGTTGATGCGTTCAGGTGTGATGATTTTTTTTTGCAGCAATGAATGAATAATGGCTGCTGCCTTTGAGGTAATTGCAGGGTCATAGGTCGTATTATTGGCGAAGATAAGTATATCAACTCCGGCTTCAATAGCAAGACGGATGGCAGTCTCAAGACCGTAATGGTCAGCTATGGATTTCATTTGCATGTCATCGCTTACAATGACACCTTTAAACTTGAGATTATTTCTTAAGAGGTCAGTGAGAGTCGCTTTTGAGAGGGTAGCCGGATACAATGGGTCCAGATTCCCGTTGAAAACATGTGCGGTCATGATGGCATCCTGGAACCCTGAAGCAATAAGGTCGCGGTAAGGCTCAAGCTCTTTTGCAGACCAGGTTGCCGTTACGTCAGTAAAATCAAGGTGGGTATCTTTAGTTGAACTACCGTGACCGGGGAAATGTTTGAGTGTGGAAATAATTCCATTTCTATGATAGGCTCTGAAGGTATACATAAGGTTGCTTGTCACCGTTGCAGGAACGGATGAAAAGCTTCTCCCCAGTTTGCCAATAACAGGATTGTCAGGATTGGTATTGAGATCGGCAACAGGAGCAAGATTCATAGTGATATGCATCTCTCTCAGTGTCCGGGCTGTTTTTGCTGCAGAGGCGGTTGTGCTGTCAGGATTGTTCAGCTTGCCAAGATATTCTGCAGACATGCTTGCAGGAAATCCATAGTTTTTTTTGAGGCGGTTAACCTTTCCGCCTTCCTGGTCAATGGCTATAAAAAGAGGTATGTTCGATAGTTTCTGCAGCTCATTAGTAAGATTTGATAACTGTTGCGGGCTGATAATGTTTCTTTGGGGTGAATGGGCAGGAACGTCATAGTCAAAGAGCACAATGCCGCCAATATGGTACTGGTTTATATCGGCAGCTATCTCGGGCGCGTTTCCTACACTTGAACCTCTGAAGCCGATCATCAGCATCTGGCCGACTTTTATGGAAAGGCTGTCAGGTTGCATGGAAGCAAACCCGGGAATGGAAGGAATTATAAAGAACAGCAATACCAATACCTGTACAATTCTTTTTTTCATAGCTGTATCGGATACTGCGAAAAAGGTCGAAGTTGTTATCATTGCTCAACAAAGTCTTCCGTTGGAGGTTCGGAAGACAATATAGCTGACTTACAGTACGGGAAGTAATTTATGGGGCAACCATAAAAGAAACTTCACCATCGGACAAATCAATATGAACTGATTCCCCCTCTTTGACCCCGCCGGAAAGAATGAGCTCGGAGATCTTATTTGTTATTTTACGCTGCATTACGCGTTTGAGAGGGCGTGCACCAAAAGAGGGGTCAAACCCGATGTCAGAAAGCCATGCAATCGCTGTGTCGGAAATTGTGAGGCTGATGCGTTGTCGCATTGCAGTCGCCTTGATATGGTCAAACTGGATCAGTACAATTTTTTTAAGGTCCTCTCTGGTTAGAGGGGTGAACAGGATAACTTCGTCTATTCTGTTGAGAAACTCAGGCCGAACCTGTTGCTTGAGAAGTTGAAAAAGTTTTTCCTGCAAACCGGAAAGAACAATGTCGGGTTTCATCCCATCCATTTTTTCCATTTCTGCCTGAATAAGCTGTGCACCGATGTTGCTTGTCATGATGATAATGGTGTTCTTAAAATTCACCGTACGACCCTTGCTGTCGGTCAGGCGACCATCATCAAGTATCTGAAGGAGGATATTAAAAACGTCAGGGTGCGCTTTTTCGATTTCATCAAGCAAAACGACTGAAAATGGTTTTCTTCTCACAGCCTCGGTCAACTGTCCACCTTCCTCATATCCAACGTAGCCGGGTGGGGCACCAACAAGACGACTGACATTATGTGCCTCCATGTATTCGCTCATGTCAATGCGTATCATGGCATCTTCATCATCAAAAAGATAGTCAGCAAGAGTACGCGCTAATTCAGTTTTTCCAACACCGGTAGGCCCAAGAAAAATAAAAGATCCGATAGGGCGTTTTTCATCTCCCATACCAGCCCTTGACCGTTTGACCGCTTCGCTTACCACACGGACAGCTTCTTCCTGTCCGATTACCCGTTTATGCAGTTCGTCCTCAATCAGGAGGAGTTTTTGCCTCTCAGACTGAAGCATTTTACTGAGAGGTATGCCGGTCCACTTAGAAACGATGTCAGCAATGTCCTCAGCATCAATCTCTTCTTTCATGATCAAATCGCCGGAAGCTTTTTTTGCTTCAATTTTCAGACGGTTTTCCTCTATCTCACGCTCAATGGTCACGGTTTTTCCATATCGGATTTCAGCAACCTTACCATAGTCTCCCTGGCGTTCGAATTCCTCGGCCTGAACCCGGAGGTCTTCAAGCTGCGATTTAAGGTTTCGTGAAGATTGAATAAGCGCTTTTTCACTGTCCCATTTTGCCTTTATGACAGTCTGCTCTTCGATAAGATTTGCCAGTTGTTTTTCTATCTCATCCAATCTCTGTTTTGTATCAGCGGTACTCATACTTTTTCGAGTTTGATTACGGACTGTGAATAAGAAAATTTGTTGTAAATTTAAAGCTTATAACCATAAAAACCACTATCGGCTACTATTTTAGACTATTAAAAAGTAACGGAAAATAAGGTGCAAAAGTTCTCAATCGGTTCATTGTCGGTTCCTGATGATAAAAACCCTCTTCTTATTGCGGGCCCTTGTGTAATAGAAAGCCGTGCAATGGCAATAGAAACGGCCGAAGAGCTGCAGCGCATAAGCCATTCTGAAGGTGTTCGTTTTATTTTTAAGGGATCTTTCCGCAAAGCTAATCGAACGTCAGCATCTTCATTTACAGGCATTGGAGACGTGGAGGCGCTGGAAGTTCTTGCCGAGATTCGCAACACCTTCGATATGCCGGTGATTACAGATGTCCATGAAACAAAGGATGTGGCTCTTGCTGCACATTATGTTGATGTATTGCAGATACCGGCTTTTCTCTGTCGTCAGACAGAGCTGTTGGTAGCTGCCGGGGAAAGCGGACTTGCTGTTAACATCAAGAAAGGGCAGTTTATGGCTCCTGAGGATATGCTTCTTGCTGCTGCCAAGGTTGTCAAAACGGGCAACACCAGAGTGATGCTTACAGAAAGAGGATCAAGCTTCGGTTATCACAATCTTGTTGTTGATTTCAGGGGTGTAGTTAAAATGGCCGAGTCAGGTTATCCGGTACTATATGATGCCACACACAGTCTCCAGCTTCCGGGAGCAGGAAAAGGTGTTTCCGGAGGCGAGAGGCAGTATGTTATGCCTCTCGCCCGGGCGGCTGTTGCTGTCGGTGTGAATGGTTTATTTTTTGAGATTCATCCCGATCCCTCCAAAGCCCTTTCGGATTCGGCCACTCAGGTCGCACTTGCCGATTTTAATGGAATTGTCAAACAACTGCTCCACCTCTACAGGTGTTTAGAGTCTTTTCATCCACTATAAAATTATTACTCTTTTGGCCGGTTTTCAATATTTTGGAATGCAGCCTTCACAGGCCGATCCATCTTCAAGAATAGAAGATGCTCTCAAGGCCGTCCGGGCGCTTATTTTTCCGGTTGACGGTGTGTTGAACGGTGGAAGAATTACGTTTGACAGCAGGGGCGGTGAAATCTGTTCACTCTCTGTCAGGGATGCCGTTGCTATTAGAGAGGCGCAAAAACAAGGGTTGCATATTGCTGTTATTTCAGAAAGGGATGCCGAAGGTTATCGTCCTTTGCTTGAAGAACTCGGGGTACAGGATCTCTTTCTCAGTGCTGGCAATCTGCTCGATGCGTATGAGGCTTTTCAGCAACTCCATGATCTTACCGACGACGAGTGCGCTTATATTGGTGATGATATCGGCGATATTGCTGTTCTCTCAAAAGCAGGCCTTCCTGTCACCTCTATTGATGGTGCTGATTTTCTAAGAAACCGTGTTGGATACATTGCGGGATACGAGGGAGGAAGAGGATGTGTGAGAGAAATCGTTGAGATGATTTTGATACACCAGGGTAAATGGCCATATGTAGAGTGTGCTGACGAAGAGACATAAAAGACGATATATTCTTATTTAGACGTTGGTGTTGTCGCACTTATCGTTCCTCCATCATAAACGCCGAAGCAATGGTGGGGTTCAGAAGCTCAGCTGTTTCTGAAAGTGAGAGCATTCCGACAATATTGGTGCCATGGTTTGGTTCGACATGAACATCCCCCCGGTATTCGGTTCCATTATCAAGCGCTTGTTCAAGTGCTTCCATTTTGCCGCGAAGACTGTATGCGGCTGATTGTGGCGTTGAACAGGATACTGGGGGATTCTCTTTTCCATGCAGAAAATATCCTTCGGGCAAAAGTTCGATTTGCAGATAATCGTGCCAATGGGTAATAGATGCCCCGAAACGGGAAAGATGTTGCGGGAAAGATGCTTTCGGGTTCAAAGTCATGAGTATACTTGCCGTTAAGGCATTGCCCAGTGCATGAGCAAGAATAGTCAAGGTATCAAATGAAGGCTTCGATATATCATCGGTCGATGATAATTTTTCAGGAGTCTTAATGTATGCTTTTCCCCCATCCGGCCCCTGAATGAGCCCGATTTCGACAAGGTCTTTTATCGGATCAAGATTATTTTTTCTGCATCCTGATCTGGTCGTGATGACGCTGATATCCGGCACATTAACACGGAAGATATTTCCATGAATCCTAATCTCAATCAATCGCTTTATCTGCTTTTCTTGAGCAGTCATACGGCAATCATGAGTGGAATAGTGAGCGGGGTTTACATTAACGGGAAGTTGTCGAGCAAAAAATCCGTAACTCATACCGCTTCGCTGGTCGAGATATCTGGCAACGATACGTTTATAAAAGTCGCTACGGTATTCAAGACCTTCAGTGGAGGTATGCGTTAGCAGGCTGGTGCTGCTGCTCCAGAGTGCGCTGCACTGCAGAAAATCTTTGGCAATCGAGTCAAATTCAGGGGAACTTGTATCCAGTTGTCCGTTTTGTATAGCAAAGTCTTCGGATTTAGGAGGGACAACCTGAGCGGTGAGTTTTGGCACCAGTGTAGATCGGACAGCTTCACGGGAAGGATTCGGGGAGTTGAAGGTCACGACTCCACCATTCATAGTGCAGATTGTCCAAGTATGGTCGGTAATAAATATGAGGATATGTACCATGTCACGTGCGAGCCTGCCGACAATAGCGTCAAGACGCTTCTGAGGCAGTGAATCAGTATTGACCGGTGCTGGTTCATCATAAATGCCGACAATAATGTTATTGTAGAGCGTTGCGACCCGGTTGATTGCAAGCAGGTTATCAGGAAAATAACCTGGAGCCAAGATAACGGTCCCCGGGGCAAATCGTCCGTCATTTCCTGTTGCCTCTTTTCCCGAAAGAACGGTAATCCCCAGAGATTGCATTGCGGCTAGAAGCGTACCGCAAAATTGGTCAAGACGACCACTAAGAACGGGAGCGGGGTAGATGACGGGCTTAAGACGTTTACACATCTCATCTAAAGTCAGAGGGGTATCCAGTGGTATCCCAAGCAGCTGGTTGAGGGAGCTGGACGTTAAGGTGTTGCTCATGAAGAAGATCAGCCTGATTCGTTCGGGAAGAATGGTTGCTCAGTTACAGACCGAAATTATGCTCACGGCCCCAGAGCAGTTTTGTACGTAGAATCTCACAGTAATTGCGGCTTTCATTGGCAACAAGATTGATGACTTCGGAAGATTTTTGTACAACCACCACCTCTTGAGGAGCAAGAAATTTCCTGAAATGTCCATCGCAGTTAAGAGGAAACTCTCCATCAGGAGAATCGACTGAAACCTCTATAACCTTGTCATCGCTTATAACTATTGGCCGGACAGTCAGCATATGCGGGCATATCGGCGTGATAACAAAAACACAGGATTTCGGGGCTATTATAGGCCCTCCGGCAGACATTGAATATGCTGTCGAACCTGTGGAAGTCGCTATAATAATGCCATCAGCCCGGTAGGAACTGAGCAGTTCGCCGTCCAGCTTTATTACAAAGGTCGGAATACGGGGATAGGTTCCTTTTTCAATGACCACATCATTCAAAGCTCTGAACTTCTGTACCTCGCGATTAACAGGAACTGATGCTTCAAGCTGCAAGCGGGTATGAATAGAGTATGTGCCGTTTAAAACCTTTTCGATAGCCCCGAGCATTTCCCCTTGAGTGAACTCTGTCAAAAAACCGAGGTAACCAACATTGACGCCTATAACCGGTTTTGTTACAGCAAAATGTGATGTAAAAAGAAGGGTTCCATCTCCACCTAATGATATAAAAGCATCACAGTGTTTGTAAAGCTCCTCTATAGGTTCAAATTTTTCAATCCGTAGTTTTTCTGCGGATTGGGTTTCAAAAACGTACTCAATGTTTCGTTCTTTAAACCATATAATAAGCTTACGGGCAAGCTCCAGAGCAGTTTCCCTTGAAACGTTGACAACAATTGCAAATTTCATTGCTTGTTCATTTCTTTAAGGGTTTGATAAAGCGTGTTGGCATCACTGAAGCGCGATTCAAGAGGGTCGAGGTCACGTTCCCTCACTTCGCGTGACAGCTTGGCAACTTCTGCGGAAAAACGTTCGAGCTCATCTGCAATATTGTCGCTGTTTGTTGCGATGATATCCTTCCATATTGCCCATGAACTTCCTGCAAGTCGTGTAAATGTTGCAAAACCAGGCCCGGATTTAGTGATCGATTCTTCGCAGTAAACCATGAGAAGGGTTGACAGCAGCTGAGGCAGGTGACTTATTTTTGCAATGACACGGTCATGTTCATCGGGTGTCATACATACTGTTGAGCATCCAGCTGAGTGCAGCAGCTCAATCAGAAACTTTCCTTTTTTTCCGGAAAGCAGGCTTTTATCGTCACAGAGAATAATGCGTTGGCCTTTAAGCAGTTCCTCATGGCTTTGATGATAACCCTGTTGTTCTTTGCCGGCCATAGGGTGCATCCCTACGAAAGGAAGCTTCAGTTCACATGCTTTTTTTGCAATAAGTGACTTTGTGCTTGATACGTCGCTGACAAGTGTTGAGGGATGTGCCAGAAGTTTTATTTCCTCGAGGAGGGAAATATTTACCTTAACAGGAGCCGCAAGAATAATCAAGTCGGCGCTGTACAGTTCTTCTTTGTTCTTAACAAACAGGTCAAGGCCAAGCCCTTTAACTCGACTTTGGTCGCAGTCAGTAAAGTTAGGGTCAAAACCCTGAAAAAGAATATTGCTTTTTATAGAAAGCGGAGAGTGCTTGATTGCTTTCAACATTGACATCCCGATTAATCCGAGACCAATAAATGAAATACTCCTAATAGGTGCAGAACGTTCTATCATGCGATTCAACTTTACCTGTTCGCCCTGCTTCCCGGGGCATCAATGGGAAATCCCTTTTTACAGAGCGGACATTCTTCGGGGGTGAAGCTTACAACTTCCATTGACAGTACTGAAAAATGATCATGAGCAAGTTTGACTCGGCCGTTACTACGGTCAACGACCGAGCCGACACCGACAAGTAATGCTCCGGATTGTTTGATGAGCTCAATCACTTCAGCAACCGAGCCTCCTGTAGTAATAACATCTTCTATAACAAGTACCCGTTCGTTGGATTCAAGGCTGAATCCTCGACGTATCGTCATAATTCCATCTTTGCGTTCAGCAAAAATAGTTTTAACTCCCAGTTGGCGCCCTACTTCTGTTCCAACAACAATTCCGCCGATAGCAGGAGAGATGACTGTTTCTACCCCCATGTTTGCGAAATGTTCAGCAATTTTGCTGCAGACAGCTGTGAGGTGTTCAGGATATTGCAGAACTTTTGCGCACTGAAAGTAGGTGTTGCTATGCCTTCCTGATGTCAGTTTGAAATGACCATCAAGCAGAGCTCCAGTTGATTTAAAAACGTCAAGCATTGTTGAAGAACTCATGAAAAATTGGGCTGAAAATTTAAAGCGAGGACGTTACCATCAATGAACCTAAAGATAAAGAAGCTGTTCCATAATGCTAAAGGAAAAAGTCCTTGTTTTGACATCCCAATGGATGTCACTTATCTACTTCTTGTCTTCAAGGTAATCTCTGAGGAGAACGCAAGCAGCAGCACTGTCAAGTCTTCCTTTCTGTCGCCTGTCCTTTCGTGAAGTTCCCGAGGCAATCAGAATGCCATGTGCTTCTTTGGACGAACAATATTCATTGACTGTTTCGATTATGGCTAGGGGGAAGGTTTCCCGCAACTCTTCAATGAATCGGTCCAATACTTCTGTCATGGCATTTTTTTCGCCGGTGCTGCTGAGCGGGTAGCCGATAATAATTTTTCCAACTTCAGCGCTTTCAAGCTTTGCCCGAAGAGTATTGTAAAGACCAGCTTTGTCAAAAGTGCCTATGGGTTGTGCGAAAAGTCCGAATGGATCGCTCTCGGCCAGTCCGATTCTTTTTGTGCCATAGTCGATGGCAAGAACTCTTTTTTTTAGAGATAAGCCTATTGGAGTCCCCTTTTAAATGCAATGATTTTTCACCTTTTACTGAAAACAGGGTATTCAGATGTATGTGGTCTATCCTAAAACTCAATCTTGCCAAAATAAAGTTGATTAATGACAAATTCAAGGGCTCATTCTTTTCTTGGAGGTGTTATTGAGATAATAAAAACCTTTTCGGCGTCCGGGATGTTCCTATGTGGAAGTGTCTTATGAAAACAGGATTGAACGTGGAGGTTTATCATGGCTGCATGGTCGATGTTACTTATGACAAGCTTGATGCTGGCGGGTTGTTCCGTTCTTGGAAAGCGTACGGCAAATGAGCCACATTACAAGGTATGTGAAGAAGATGGTGCATATGAAATCAGGCAATACGGGGATATGATTATTGCTGAAACTACCGTTGAAGGGACGTATGGCCAAACAAGCGGACCGGCATTCAGTCGTCTTGCCGGCTATATTTTCGGAAAAAACCTGGCAAAGCAGAAAATTGCAATGACAGCCCCGGTTTTACAGGAGGCGCTACATGAAAAAATAGCTATGACAGCTCCTGTACTACAGGAAAAAAGGGGGCGAGCATGGGTTATGGCATTTGTAATGCCTGAAGGGTATACCCTCGAATCAGCTCCCATACCCCTTGACCCGGAGGTAAAGCTTCGACAGGTTCGAGGAAAGATGGTTGCCGTGATCAGTTATTCCGGTTTGCATTCTGAAAACAACCTTCGAAAATATGCAGAGAAGTTGACCATATGGCTTGAGAAAAAAGGCTATAATGTACTTTCCGGTTCACGTGCAGCAAGTTATGATCCACCTTGGACCATTCCGTTTTTACGTCGTAACGAGGTTCATATTGATATTGCAACATGAATGAATAAACGTATGGTAGATAAAGTGTCGTTGATCTGGTTTTTTCCTGCTCTTATTATTACATTTTGAAAAGAGAATGGCTCACTTAATCAAATACACGGTATGAAATCGCATTATTACTTTATTGGAGCAACGTTTTCAATACTGTTTTCCATTTACGTCTTTATTTTCGGGACAGGGGTTAACCACGAATTGATTGCCATTTTTATCGGGTTATGGGCGCCGACGATAATCTGTATCGGTATATTCAATACGCTGCTCGGGATTCTTGACGAGATGTGCTGCGCTCATAAACGGATAGAGGAAGGGCAAGGGGGCCATAATCGTTAGACTTTTGTAATCTTTTGATGGGTCAATCAGTAAGTCAGGCTTATGAAACAAGTATGGGCTGTGGTGCTCGTTGGTACGGGCGGATTTCTTGGCTCCGTTGCAAGATATATGGCAGCACTGATGTTCTCACCATTCGCACCGGGATTTCCATTTGCCACTTTTACCGTTAATATTGCCGGTAGTTTTTTGATAGGTCTTCTTAGTGAGCTGGCAGTTGCGACTACACTTGTGTCTCCTGATGCACGGTTATTTCTTGTCACTGGTTTTTGTGGTGGATTTACAACGTTTTCTGCGTATATGTTTGAATCTAATGCACTTATGAAAGATGGCCAGATATTCTTTGTAAGTATTTATTTGCTTGGCAGTATCATAGGGGGGCTGATTGCTCTTTATACAGGAACGGTTTTTGCAAAACTTTGGACTTAAGAGGAGTTATGGAATTACAAAATTTAGAACTTCTGCGGATTTTTGTCGGTGAACAGGCTCGGTTTGGTCATCATCCACTGTATGAGGAAATTGTCCGTGAAGCCCGACAGGTTGGTATGGCAGGTGCTACAGTATTGAAAGGGGTACTTTCATACGGACATGACATGCATATCAACACAGCTAAAATTATGGAGTTAGGCCTTAACCTTCCGATGATTGTCGAACTTGTTGATTCCACGGAGAACATTGACGGGTTTCTGCCAATGCTGCAGCAGATGGTCAGGGATTCGGCTGCCCGGGTTATGATTACGAGGGAAAAAGTACGGTCGGGGATTATCGAATAAATGGTGTGCTGTATGCCTCAAACTGAAAAAGGAAGCGCTTTGGCTTCCCTTTTCAGTTTGAAATTTCCTGATTCTACTTGCCGGACGCAACAAGAGCGTTGTAGTTTGCCTTAATGGTTTTTTCCAGATCAGCATCAGTATGCATCGAACTGGTGAACATTGCTTCAAACTGTGATGGAGCGAGGTAGATACCCTGATCAAGCATTGAGTGGAAATATTTACCGTGTTTTTTAACATCGGCAGTGATTGCACTGTCAAAGTTCACAACCGGTGTTTCAGTAAAGAAAAGGCAGGACATTGAACCGACCCGGTTCTGTACATAATTAAGTCCGAGTTTCTTCATGTTTTCACTGAAACCGGTTTCAAGAATGGCGGCTTTCCTTTCGAGTTCCGGGTATGGATCCTCTTCAATAAGAATTTTAAGTGTTTCAAGACCTGCTGTCAATGCTAACGGATTGCCTGAAAGCGTCCCTGCCTGATAGACATCACCGAGAGGGGCAACGCGTTCCATAATTTTACGTTTACCGCCAAAAGCCCCGACCGGAAGACCGCCACCAATAATTTTGCCCATTGTGGTAAGATCAGGTGTAACACCATAAAGACTTTGTGCACCGCCGAGTGCAACACGGAAGCCGCACATCACTTCGTCGAAAATCAGGACTATCCCTTCCTTGTCGCAAAGCTCACGGAGAGATGCAAGGAATCCTTCCTTTGGAGGTATGACGCCGGTGTTGCCTGCTACTGGCTCAATGATGATGGCAGCAACCTTATCCTTGTTTTCATGTACCAGAAGTTTTACTGACTCGATATCATTGTATTTTGCGTTGAGGGTGTCCATTGCAGTCCCTTTTGTTACGCCGGGGCTGTCTGGAGCTCCAAGTGTCAAGGCGCCTGAACCCGCCTTGATCAGGAAGCTGTCGCCGTGTCCGTGATAGCATCCTTCGAATTTGATGATTTTATCCCGGCCAGTGTATCCTCGGGCAAGTCGAACAGCCGACATTGTAGCTTCTGTTCCGCTGTTGACCATGCGGACCATTTCAAGCGAAGGCACGATTTTGCAGAGCAGTTCGGCAATTTCAATTTCCATTTCTATCGGAGTACCAAAACTGGTGCCGATGTTTTTCAGGGTATACTCCAGCGCCGCAGTTATTCTTGGGTGCATGCTCCCGAGAATGAACGGACCCCATGAGCCTACATAGTCAAGATAAGTGTTGCCGTCAACGTCGGTAAGGTAAGCTCCCGACCCTTTTGCCATATAAATTGGGTTTCCACCAACGGATTTAAATGCTCTTACCGGAGAGTTCACTCCGCCGGGAATAAACTTCTTTGCTTTTTCAAAGAGTTCAGCTGATTTGGTTTGTTGAGGCATGTCAGACAATTCTTTTTAGGATTGAACAAGACGTCATAATGAGTAATAAAATGTCTGGTCAAGATAGAAATACTCCGGAAGATATAAAACCACAAAAACAGGCGGGAAGCCTATTTCAAGAGGATTTGTGAGATGATTGTCATGTTTTTTCCGGGTCTTGCATGACCAAGATGCAGGGCACAATACTCCTGAAGCAGATTCCAAAGCCTGTCAATATCTGAAGGATCAGCTATAATCGAGTCTCCTGCAGGATGGCGCGTTGAGGCAAGGGTACGTAACATGGTGGCGAGACGGACAGAGACTAGGTATTTTTTTTCAGTCATTTTTCCTGCAGCATCCGGCAGTGCCAGACCACCTGGATTCATGACAAAATAAAGTTCTGTCAGGTTCAATGCCTTAACGGCAGGCATAAGCTCCACACCGCTAAGAACACAGAACCGAAGAGATGGCTGAAAACCAAGGACTGAAACAAACCGCAAAAGGAACCATGTGTAAAGTTGCTGAAAATTGATATCACTACGATAGAGCTGTTCAAGGGTGCCGGTAATGAGGGTGAAGAGTGGCAGGTTTTTTTCATCACGTTCGGTTGTACGCCTTACAAGGTCGACAATTCGGTAGAGTATGGCGAATCGATCAAGATCCGGAACGGGAACCATTGGGCTTAAAATCAGGTTACCATCACTGACGAGTTGGATATCACGGCTGTTTTTTTTATAGAGCACCATGTCTACCACATTGCCGGCGTTGAAAAGACCGGATAGTTTGTTTTTAGGGTTGCGCGCCCCTTTGATGATAACTGAAATTCTGCCGAATTCCCTTGTATAGACTGAGCAGATTTTTGACTGGTCACGGTATTTGATTTCTCCTAAGATAACAGCCCTGGTTTTGACGATCACTGCTTCAGCTTTTTTATTTTGGTAAATATAATTATATACGTTGACACTGCCTCAACGCGGTTTTTTGGATATTTCAATAATGTACTTATGAAGAACAATAATAGTCAGAAAGAGATTAATCAAGGAGAAAAATAGATATGCCGACCTATCAGTATCGTTGTAAAAACTGCGGAAATGAGCTGGAAATTGTCCAGAAAATGTCTGATGATTCCTTGACAATATGTCCGAAATGTGAGAAAGAGTCTTTTGAGCGTGTAATAACAGCCGAAGGTGGATTTGTACTAAAGGGATCCGGATTTTATAAAACAGACTATAACACCAGCAAGAAAGAATCCAGTCCGGTCGCTTCGGCGCCTTGCTCAACGGGGTCTTGCTCCAGCGGGACTTGCCCTATGGCAAAATAGTTATTTACAGCTGTCATTCTGGGGTATTTCTAATCATCAAAAAAGCCTTCCTATTATTATGGAAGGCTTTTTTGATGAGGAAACGGATTTTCATTATCTCGCCAGACAAACTTTGAAAGATTAATTTTTTTATCACCCAGGAAGCTTTCGGGATACTGTTTTCCTTCGACATTACCTGTAACTTTTACACGCTTCAATATCCCCCTGCTGAAAAACATTTGAATTAAGTCGCCGCTGGAATAGTTAATACCTGAGGGTCTACTGTCTTGATTATAAAGGTGGTAAAGGCTTTCAGCCTGATTTGTAAGGGTAATTCCTGTTATTTTCGAGTTATCGTTGAGCAGGATCACCATTTTTTTTCCGCTGAACTGGTCATATACAATAGGCAAAAGGGAAAGGGTATCCCGGGATGCAAAAAAAGCATTCCCCAGTACTTGTATTTCGTCAATAGTTTTGCGCTTTTTGCCGGTATCAGGATCTTTAAGATGCAACTGGATAATGTCACCGCTTATCTGTTGCTGGTTATGCCAGGCAATTGCATCATCATTAAGCCAGACCTGACTGGTTGTTTTATTGACCACAGCTTTTTTGGATTTGCCGGCGAGGGAGTTGTCGAGCATTCGTCCTCTTACGTTGCCGACAAGTTCTCCGATTTGCCTGTCAGTATAGTACACACCATTATCGCTTAACATTTCAACGGTATTATCCGTAATGAAAACGTTTCCAGTGAGCACAATTTTGTTTTCATGCTCATAATTGATAGCTCGGTCACATTTCAGCGTTATATTGTCGTGCAAAAACACAACATTGCCAATAACTGAGCGGTATGGCCCTGCATCTGTCTCTCCACCTTCAATAGTATCAGCATGCTGGAGAATAATTTTCTTTTTTTCTGCTCGGAGAGTATTATAGTTCAGGTTGAGGAGCATGATAGTCAGAAGTCCCAGAAGAGTGAACCTGAACAGTATAACTGAATTGACTCTTCGCATGGCGTATAATTATTGATAGTATCCTGGAAAGTGTTGACTGTTTGTTGTTCTTAATGTAACAAAGCTTTGTTTTTACTGTGAAAAAATTACTCCTTGTAGCTGGAAGCAAACATAGTGCCCTTTTACTGGCCCCCCTCTATGAAGCGTTAATAAAAAACAGAGCGTTTAAGCCTGTTGCGCTTTTTGTTGCCCCGGAAGGGACTGAACTGATCAGTGATGAACTTGCTGAGTGCTTTAGTCTTAAGGAAGCTGGGAGTTTCATTGATATTTCTCTGTCGCAAGGCTCGCCTGTTGCACAACTCGCAGAAGTTATGACCAGTATCGAAAAAATTATTGTGACCGAAAAACCAGATCTTGTGATGGTATGCGGGAGCGATAATGCAGCCCTTGGCGCCTCACTGACTGCGGTAAAACTCGGTGTTCCAGCAGCGGCGGTTGATGCAGGACTTCGCAGCTATGAGCGTTCGGATCCAGAAGAAATCAACCGTATAGCAATTGATGCAATGGCTGAATTTCATTTTGTAAGCGAGCACAGCGGAGAGTACAATCTGATTAATGAAGGAGTTGCCGATGAAAAGGTCTTTTATTCAGGCAATCTTTTAATTGACAGTCTTGTGAAATTGATGGAACAGGCAAATAAACTGCCGGTATCCAGAGCTCACGGATTTCGACCAAAAACATATATGCTCGTGCTCTTGAACCCGGATGGATACTTTTCCGGAAAAGAGCCGCTTGAGATGATGCTCCGGATTTTAAGGGATATTTCGAGAAAAACTACGGTGCTCATTTCGCAATGTAATGGACTGGACAGACTCATAAAGAGGTTTGGGCTTGATGCTTCCTTCAGTGACATAGAAAATGTCAGGATTATCGGGCCGTTGACTCAAGTCGGGCTGCTTATGCTTCTCAGAGATTCAGTGATGCTTTTAACAGATACTGAAGAGTTGCAGTCGGAAGCTACAGTTATGAATGTGCCCTGTCTTACCATGATGGAATCAGCTTCACGACCTGTGACTATAGAAATTGGCACAAACGTGCTTGTCGGGTATAATGAGGAAGATATTAAAAGTCGTGTTTACGATGTCCTCCATCCCGGAAAACACAAGCACCTCTCCACACGCTCAAAGATTCCTGAAAAATGGGATGGTGCTGCAGCTGGCCGCATTGTTTCGGTTCTTGACAGGATTTTATAGCGTTCAGAGGTTAAACCTCAGCCCGAGCAGAAAGCTGCTGCTTGATAATTTCTGATTATCAAATGCAGGGTCAAGAATAACCTTTGGAGTTACAAAGTAGCGGTAGCGTGCATCGACCTTGACGTTATCGCCGATTGGGACAGTGATTCCGGTTCCAAGCTGATAGGCCAGAGATGTTTTAGATGTTTGCAATGCATCCGGGATAGTGATTCCCATCGGATAAACGTTGGTTTCTCCGACACCAGCGGTTATATAGGGTGTTGCGATATCGAAAAAAGAAATATCGTAGTATGCGTTTACTAAAATTGACAGGACAGGCATATCAGAGTCTATGGTTGAGCCATATTCTCCGTTATTGCCAACTGCCTGGTAACCAACCTCAGCCTCTATCCTGCAGTTGTTTTCAAAGCCCAATCCGATAGCTCCAAGCATTGTGAGGCCAGAGTCTTTATGCCCTCTGCCAACATGGTTCATAACAGTTTTTCCGACAAATGCGTTGACGTATGGCTCTGAGCCTGAAGCTGAAGTTGTCCACATTCCAGCGACTAAAAATATTACTGAAATATATTTTTTCATTCTTCGATTTGGTTTGTGTGTCATGTTATGATTTCGACCTGGTGAATCCCTATGTGTATGTACAGTAATTTACGCCAGTTTTTTAAAGGATTATCTCCTTGTTTATGCAATATAATGAACCGAATTACATTTATTTTTCTTTCAGCTTATAACTGTTTATCTGGATAGTTAAAGGGTAAACTCAAAAATAACCTCATTATTTTGATTACGAGTTACCATTCTTCCGATTTCCACTTCGATGAAGCCGCTTGAAAAAAAGGGGTGTTCATATCGGGTTATAAAAGCGGGCAGTACTAAAAAGTGAATCCCTTTTTTTTGTACGTAACTGCCAAAATGGTAATGGCCGCAAAGGCATACCTTGACTGCAGTGAACGATGAAACAAGGTCGAAAATTTCCTGGTGGTTCCAAAGCAGGCCATACTTTGCATCGGTTGTTTCGGGCAACAAGGGTAGATGAGATATGACAATTACTTTTTCACCGGCGAGCATTGCGGTTTCCAGCTCATTTTTAAGCCATGCTTTTTGCCGGGAGCCCACTGCGCCACAATAGTCGTGGTTTTCCGGGAGAGCGAGGAAGTATTTAAAAGTATTTTTGTCTTCCTGTGTTTCCGGCTCGGAATGTATTGATACATCCATACCGTCAATCACGATAAAGCGGAAGCCTTTGTCTTTAAATGAAAAGTATGCGCAAGGCATTTCTAGTGCAGTCAAGAGCTCTCGGCGCGGGATTGCGAGGCAGTGATTCCCTATGACATGGTGAATGGTTCCTGAAAACTCACTGAGTATTGAAGATGACTGGTGAAGTTCTTGCCATTTATATTGTTCGGTACCTTTGATAAGGTCACCGAGCTGTAACAGAAAATCAACTTTTTTTTTCTTGCAGTTTTCAACCCATAGGCGAAGATCTGCAACAGCCATTAATGCTGTTGCAGATCTTCGCCTATGGGTTGAAAAGTGAATGTCGGTGATGATTCCGAACGTAATGATGCCGGAGTGTTGAGACGGTGTCATCAGTCTCCGAATTCTGATAAGTATTTTTCCATGAACTCGTCAAGGTCGCCATCAAGGACGTTTTCCACATCAAACCTTTCATAGTTCGTTCGATGATCTTTGATGCGTCGGTCATCAAGCACATAGCTGCGGATCTGGCTTCCCCATTCAATCTTTTTCTTTTTGCCCTCGATCTCACGTTTTTTTGCTTCCTCCTCATCCCGCTGTCGCTGGTAAAGCTGTGCCATCAGCATTTTCATAGCTCGTTCCCTGTTTTGAAACTGCGAACGTTCTTCCTGGCACCCGACTACAATACCTGTTGGAATATGTTTTATGCGTACGGCAGTCTCAACTTTATTGACATTTTGACCGCCCTTACCACCGCTTCGGAAAGTCGAAAGCTCCAAATCCTCTTTGCGGACATCAATTTCAACATCCGGAGGGGCTTCAGGGTAGGTGAATACGCTCGCAAAAGAGGTGTGACGTCTGGCATTAGAGTCGAATGGTGAAACTCGTACAAGCCTGTGAACACCGTTTTCAGCCTTGAGATAACCGTAAGCATAAGGGCCATTTATTTCGAGTGTTGCGGTTTTGATACCGGCTCCATCCCCTTCCTGGTAGTCGTCAGTATAAATTTTAAACCCTTTGCGCTCTGCCCATCGCATATACATCCGATAAAGCATTTCAGCCCAGTCCTGGGCCTCAGTGCCACCTGCTCCGGCATGAATGGTGATGAGTGCATTTCCGGCATCATCCTTGCCCGAAAGCATGTTTTTAAATTCAATGGCAGCAATATCGTGCTCGATTGAGGATATAGCGGTTATGAGTTCATCAATAAATGATTCGTCCTCAAGTTCTTCTGCAATGTCGAGCTCATTGTTGCAGACTTTTGCTTTCAAAGCAATTTTTTCGTACTCGTCGGTCCACGATTTATGTTCGTTAAGCTCCTTTAAGACTTTGTGAGCCTCTTTCTGGTCGTTCCAGAATGTTGGATCGGCTGAAATTTTTTCAAGATCATAAATTTTTTCCTTGCGTTCATCAACGTCAAAGATACCCCCGTAACTGTTCCAGGCGACGATGAATCTCCTGCAGTCTTTCTTTTTGTGGTTCAAACATGGTTTTCTTTACTGATAGTTGCTTAGGTAACGGAATAGTTTTCTCAAAGAACAATTTTTTTTAGAAGAAATCAAAACAGGACCAAGGTTTATAATTAATGGGTCCTTTGAAATTAGAAGAGTATCTAGGCAAAAAAGTAAAGGAGTTTTCATATTTTCCTTTCTGTTTAAAAAAAACAGGGAGCAGTACCGGAACTGTGTACGCATTTCATAGCGTAAATGGACTATGACCGGAGCACCTGCTTTATGACCGGGATCCCCCCGGGGTACCAATCTTAGATCCTGAAGATGAATATTACTTTCAAATCGGCGGTTCCTTATTATATCGATCAAGATTTTGATGGCCGTCAGCGCGTGGTTATAGAAAATGTCTCACCCGAACTTGATGGGGGCAAGTATCCTGCTAAAGCTGTAGAAGGCGAGCTTGTTGTTGTAGATGCCGATATTTTTGTAGATGGTGCTGATACCATAAGTGCAGAGCTTTGTTACAGGACTTCTGGCCAAGCTGAGTGGCATCGCTCAGCAATGCTTCCAATAGGTAATGACCGCTGGAAGGGCTCATTTACTGCGGGGCTTCCCGGAGCTTATGATTACACAATTGAGGCCTGGGTTGATCATTTTCAGACTTGGAAAAAAGGATTATCCAAAAAGATACAGGCCGGGCAGGATGTATCACTTGATCTACAGATCGGGTCGATATTTGTCAAGGCCGGGGCATCAAGAGCTGGAAAAGCTGATTCGGCAAAACTTGTCGCGTCGGCAACTCTCCTTTGCTCCAAAGATAAGACTGAGGCTGCTGAAGCTGCGCTTGATGCAAAGCTTGAGCATATTATGAGTCGTCATCCTGATAAGTCACATGCAACGGTTTACGAAAAAGCACTCGGATTGACCGTTGAGCAGAAAAAGGCTGGCTGCAGTGCCTGGTATGAACTTTTCCCCCGGTCATGGGGTACTCAGCCTGGTAAACACGGGACCTTTAAAGATTGTAATCGCCTGCTGCCTCTTATTGCTGGAATGGGTTTTGATGTCATATATTTTCCTCCTATACATCCCATAGGCTACACCAAGCGCAAGGGAAAGAATAATGCGCTTATTGCTGCCGACGGTGATCCCGGAAGCTGCTGGGCGATTGGGAATAAAGATGGGGGGCATAAGGCTGTTCACCCTGAACTTGGTACAATCAAAGAATTTGCAGCATTTGTAAAAGAGGCCGAAAAGAATAGTATTTCTGTTGCTCTCGATATCGCCTTTCAGTGCTCACCTGATCATCCCTATGTCAAGGAGCACCCGCAGTGGTTCAAGTGGCGTCCGGATGGCACGGTACAGTTTGCAGAAAATCCCCCAAAACGATACGAGGATATTCTGCCCATTGATTTTGAATCAGCTGACTGGCAGAATCTCTGGCTTGAACTTAGAAGCATTTTCCTTTTCTGGATCGAAAAGGGGGTAAAAATTTTTCGTGTTGACAATCCCCATACCAAGGCATTTCCTTTTTGGGAGTGGGCTATTGCATCAATCAGGTCAGAGCACCCTGAAGCAGTATTTCTTGCTGAGGCGTTTACCAGACCTAAGTTAATGGCGAGGTTGGCTATGGTTGGCTATAGTCAGTCATACAGTTACTTTACATGGCGAAATAACAAGCATGAACTTCAGGAATATGTCTTGGAGTTGACATCATCTCCTCTGAAGAACTTTATGCGGCCTAATTTCTGGCCAAACACTCCTGATATTCTCCATGAGGAATTCCAGACCGGCGACAGGAGCAAATTTATTATCCGCTTTATTCTAGCGGCAACTCTCTCATCGAACTATGGCATGTACGGACCTGCTTATGAGCTTTGTGAGCATATCCCTGTTCCGGGAAGCAAAGAAGATTACCTGAATTCCGAAAAGTATGAAATCAAGCAGTGGGATCTCGACAGGCCGGGTAATATCCGTGCAGAGATTACGCGTGTCAACAGGATCAGAAAAGAGAATACTGCTTTACAGCAGACTAATGACATTACATTTGTCCACATAGAAGCTTCACCGGGCAAGGAACACGACCAACTGATGGGATATGTCAAGCGGTCAGTCGATACCAGTAATATTATCTTTGTTGTCGTTAACCTTGATCCTGTTAATACCCATTCTGGTTGGCTGCGGTTTCCGCTTGAACTGTTCAACCGTTCTCACGATTATTCCTTCAAGGTTGAGGATCTGCTCAGCGGAGAGGCTTATGACTGGAATGGGGAATGGAACTTTGTGGAAGTAAATCCACGGATCATGCCGGCTCATATTTTTCGTGTAACCTTACTCTGATGAACATTTTTTGCCAGATCACATTATCAATAATTACCGCTATTTATAACTGACCACATTTATTATGTATCAACCTGAACAGCTCTGGTACAAAGACGCGATTATTTACGAAGCACATGTCAAGACATTCTATGACAGTAATAATGATGGCATAGGAGATTTTCAAGGATTGCGCCAGAAGCTCGGTTATCTTGAAAGTCTTGGGATTACTGCAATCTGGCTGCTTCCCTTTTACCCGTCACCCTTACGTGATGACGGCTACGATATTGCGGATTATATGACCGTTAATCCAGATTACGGTACGCTGGAAGATTTTAAAGAGTTTCTTGATGAGGCACATAGCCGGGGTCTGAAGGTTATTACCGAACTGGTAGTGAACCATACTTCTGACCAACACGCATGGTTTCAGCGCGCAAGAAAAGCTCCGGCAGGATCACCCGACCGAAATTTCTATGTATGGAGCGACGATCCCAACAAGTACTCTGAAACCCGTATTATCTTTCAGGACTTCGAGGCTTCTAACTGGACATGGGATCCAGTTGCCGGTCAGTACTACTGGCACCGCTTTTTTCATCATCAACCTGATCTTAACTTTGAAAATCCTGATGTTCATCAGGCGCTTTTTGACGTGCTTGACTTTTGGCTTGGGATGGGAGTAGACGGCTTAAGGCTTGATGCAGTTCCTTATCTTTATGAAGCTGAAGGCACTAATTGCGAAAATCTTCCGCAGACTTACGAATATCTCAAAAAGTTACGCTCTTATGTTGATGAGCACTACCCTAACCGTATGCTGCTTGCCGAAGCCAATCAGTGGCCTGAGGATTCTGCGGCATATTTCGGCAAAGGTGACCAGTGTCACATGAATTTTCATTTTCCTTTGATGCCGAGAATGTACATGGCCCTTGCGACAGAGGATCGCTTTCCGATTATTGACATTCTCGATCAGACCCCGGAAATACCTGAAGCTTGCCAGTGGGCATCATTCTTGCGTAACCATGATGAACTAACCCTCGAAATGGTTACTGATGAGGAGCGTGACTATATGCGCAGGGTCTATGCAAATGATCCGAAGGCCCGTATTAACCTTGGTATACGCCGCCGACTTGCGCCACTCATGAACAATGATCGCCGCAAGATTGAGCTGATGAATATTATGCTGTTATCGTTACCTGGGACTCCGGTTCTTTATTACGGTGATGAAATCGGTATGGGAGACAACTTCTATCTTGGAGACAGAGACGGTGTGCGAACTCCGATGCAGTGGAACTCCGATCGCAATGCCGGTTTTTCACGCGCAAACCCTCAACAGCTTTTACTGCCGGTTATTATTGATCCTGAATACCATTACGAAGCAATTAACGTTGAAGTACAGGAAAGCAATATCAATTCGCTGCTCTGGTGGATGCGTCATGCCATTTCTACCGCACGTCGCTACAAGTCCCTCAATCGGGGAACTATCGAGTTTCTGCAGGTGAGCAATCCAAAGGTGCTGATTTTTATCCGCCGGTATGAGGATGAAACTATGCTTACGGTAATCAATCTATCAAGAAATGCCCAGGCGGTGATGATTGATCTTTCAAAGTTTGAAGGGTTTATTCCCGAAGAGGTTTTCAGTTTGAATCGTTTCCCTAAAATCCGTAAAACCCCATACATGGTTGCTCTGGGGTCCTTCGGTTATTTCTGGCTGAAACTGGTTGAAGATACCGAGAATATCTCGACTCGCAGCTATCTTGAAAAACCTGTTGCCAATGTATCCCGCTGGCAGAGTGTCTTTACCGGCCGGTGCCGTGAAATGCTTGAGACTAACGTTTTTCCTGAATACTTCAAGGCAAGCCGGTGGTTTGGCGGCAAAGTTCGCAATATCATGCGTATTTCCATTATTGACACTGTACCTGTCGTTGGTATGGAGCACGCGAAGCTTTTAATGACAGAAGTTCATTATTCAAGTGGTGAAAACGAGCTTTATCAGCTGCCGGTCTGTTTTTCACCTCTTTCAGCACTCAATCCTTCAGATGACAACTTTTTTACCCGAGTTATTGCCCGGGTGATCGTCGGAGATCATGAAGGATACTTGTGCGACGCCACTTTTGATAACCGTTTTCTAGCCAGCCTATTCCTGCTAGCAATTGGTAAAGAAAAATGGCAGGGTAAGTCGGGTGTTGTTTCTGGCCTGAAAGCAGGGAATCTTGATGCTGTTATTGAAAATATAACAGTTGACAATTCTGAGCCTTATCTTATGGGCGTTGAACAAACCAATACCTCAATCAGGTTTCACAATGATCTCTGCTTCAAGCTGTATCGCCGAATTGAAACAGGGGGATCTCCCGAAGTTGAAATGTGCAGCGCATTGACTGAAGGAACTTCGTTTAATAACCTGCCACGCTACCTCGGATCTCTAAATTATGACCAGAACCGTACCAATCGTTACTCTCTAGGCATTTTGCAGAATTATGTCAATAATGAAGGGGATGCATGGGAGCTTTCACACGGTCAGGTTCAGCGTTATTATGATGATGTTCTTGCGAAGATAAATACAGGAATTGCCTTGCCGCCGCTTCCAACGTTATGCGGTAATCCTGTGCAGATCCCTGAAATAATGCATGAACTTATAGGTGAAGCTTATCTTGGCATGATTGAAAAGCTGGCAGCCAGAACTGCTGAAATGCATTTGTCTCTTGCTTCTCTTGAGGGTGATTCAGCTTTTGCTCCAGAAGCATTTACGACGCTTTACCAGCGTTCGATTTATCAGGCGATGTGCGAACAGGTGAAGCGCACGGTTATCCTTATTCGTGAAATAATGCCTTCTCTGCCTGAAGAACAGAAGGAGCTTTGCTCTCTTTTGCTGCAAAAGCAGAAAACTATTCTTCAGCAGTTTGATCCAATCAGACTGGAGAAAATCGATACGCTGAAAATAAGAATACACGGGGACTATCATCTCGGTCAAGTTCTTTTTACCGGAAAGGACTTTGTTATTATCGATTTTGAGGGTGAACCATCACGGCCTGTATCTGAACGTAAGATCAAGCGTTCAGTATTTCGTGATATTTCAGGTATGCTCCGTTCGTTTGACTATGCAGCATTTAATGTGCTGCAGGAGAGCCATTCTGTCCTGCGACCCGAAGATCGTTTAGCTCTTGAGCCATGGGCTGATCGTTGGAGTTTTTATGTCGGACAGCATTTTATTGACACGTATTTTGAAAAAACAAAAGGCAGTGATATAGTGCCTGAAGACCCGAAACAACGGGAACATCTGATGCGTGCCTATCTGATGAACAAGGCTGTCTATGAGCTGAATTACGAACTGAATAACAGGCCTCAATGGGCAGGGATTCCGCTCAGGGGGATATTGAAACTTCTTGTTCTGTAATCACGTGTTTGCAACACAGGGTCTCGTTTTTCATGAAAAGACCCTGTGTTTTCAAAGAACAACTACTTATGCACGAATATTCTATTCAGACTTCGGTGAGTGGCAGGTATCTTATCCGGTCGCCATTACACTCTGGATCTGCCCCTCTTTTTGTGGGGTTTCATGGTTACGCCCAGACGGCTGAGGATGAGCTCACCCTGCTTTGTGACATACCGGGATCTGAACTCTGGCTTTGTTGTTCTATAGAGGCGCTTCATCCTGTTTACACCTCGAAGGGAGGTTTTGGTGCAAGCTGGATGACAAGTCAGTACAGGGACAAAAGGATTTCAGAAAATGTGCACTATGTTGATGCGGTAATTCAGCAAGTAAAGGAGTTGTTTCCAGTGACTGACAGACTTTGTTTTCATGGTTTTTCACAGGGGTGCGGTATGGCCTGTCGTGCGGCAATTCTTGGCAGTCATTCACCGAGCAGGCTTATGATGCTCGGTGGCGACATACCCCCGGAGCTTTCCATGACTATGAGAGTCGAAGAGGTTCATCTTGCCCGTGGCGACCACGATCGGTTTTACACTCGTGAACAGTTCGAAAGGGATTTTGCTCGTTCAAATAAAGTTGGTGTCCCATGTACTGGATGTCTATTCACTGGTGACCATGGTGCCAATAAAGAATATTTGAGTATGGCAGGCGATTTTCTTGCAAAGGCATAAAGATTTCCGGGTATATATTTATTGTCCTTTTGCCTGTGTCCAAAGTTCGTCGAGCTCTTTGGCTGTATACTCCTGCCAGTTGCGACCTGATGACTGCACTTTTTCCTCTATCTTTTGAAACCGGCCAATAAATTTATTTGTTGCTTTCCGAAGGGAGTCTTCGGGGTTTGTACCAAGAAATCGGCTGTAGTTGACTATAGTGAAAAGCAGGTCGCCGAACTCGTCTTCCCTTTCTTCCTTGCTTGCAGCATTTTTCAATTCTTCAATCTCTTCAGCCAGTTTTTCAAGTACACCCTGGTCGCTGGGCCAATCGAAACCGACACCGGCCACTTTTTTCTGAACACGGTAAGCACGTAATAGTTCAGACATGGAATGAGGGACACCGTCCAGAAGGCTTTGTCTGCCTTCCTTAAGTTTTAATGTTTCCCAGTTTTTAAGCACATCCTGTTCGGTCTCGGCTGTTGCATCACTGAAGACATGCGGGTGACGGTTGATGAGCTTATGGCAAAGTGCCTCGAAAACATCAGCAAAGGTAAATGTTCCACGCTCTTCGCTGAGTAAAACCTGGAAAGAAAGGTGCAGAAAAAGATCACCAATCTCTTTTTTCAGCTCCATTTCGTCCTGTTCGTCAATGGCTTGAACCAGTTCATAGCTCTCTTCAAGCAAGAGGTGAGTCAGTGACTCGGGTGTTTGTTTGCGATCCCAGGGACATTCCTGTCGCAGGACTTTGACAAGGTTCAGTACCCGTTCAAACTGCTCCTGGAGGGTTCTCGTTTTATTGATGACTATATCTGCTTTTAACTGCTCTCTTGTGGTTATCTGAGGCATGGTCTTTTGTGTTGTGTATTATCATCTCGACTGAAAGTTGAAGTTACTCTTTCTTGTTGGTATTCCTTATACTTGGTGGATGTATCCCTGACCTGTTCTTTTTTGACAGGAAAAACTCAGAACCAAGGTATTTATTATGGCTATTTTTTCCATTCAGCCTGAACAAGGTGAGCCGATAGCCGCTCTTGCAACCCCTGTTGGTTCAGGTGCTCTTGCTGTTGTTCGAATAAGCGGTAGAGGGGTATTTGATATTGCCCAGCGGGTTTTCCGCAAAAAAAACAATTCTGCATTCAAGTTCACTCAATCGAAAGGATATAGAGCTCATTTTGGCAACGTCTACGACACTGAGGGGTTGATAGACGATGTGGTCGCTCTCGTATTTCGATCACCGAACTCTTTTACTATGGAGGATATGGTTGAGTTCAGCTGTCATGGAGGGCCGGTGGTTGTTAAACATATTTTGCAGGTGATGCTGGATGAAGGATGCCGCCTTGCTGAACCGGGCGAGTTTACACGCCGGGCTTTTCTTAATGGACGTATTGATCTTTTGCAGGCTGAGGCTATCGGTGAGATGATTCATGCACGAACGGAATCGGCGTTCCGGACTGCGGTGAATCAGATGCAGGGCACTCTTTCTGTTCAGCTCAATACTATGAGGGAGGAACTTTTACGTTCATGCGCACTATTGGAACTTGAGCTTGATTTCAGTGAAGAGGATGTTGAGTTTCAGAATCGCAGTCAGCTCCAGAAAGATCTTGAGTTTTTGCAGGCGGAGCTCCGCCGTCTTGTGGATTCCTATCAGCGGGGCAGACTACTCAAGGAGGGAGTTGCTACAGTGATCACCGGCAAGCCTAATGCAGGCAAGTCAACTCTTCTTAATGCGTTACTCGGTGAAGAACGGGCTATTGTGAGTCATATGCCAGGGACTACCCGCGATTATATAGAGGAATGTTTTCTCTACGAAAAGACCATGTTTCGCCTGACCGATACAGCCGGGTTGCGAGAGGGCAGTGAAGATGTAGAAAACGAAGGCATTTGTCGAAGTTACCGTAAAATTTCCGAGGCTGATCTTATTCTTTACATGCTTGATATAAGTTCCGAGGGGTATTTTGATGAAGTTACGCAGATTCTTGAATTTCAAAAGCATTATAGCAATGCTCGAATGATTGTGGTCGCAAATAAAATGGATCTTTCTGAAAGGAGTGTCGAACGTCAGGAGCGGCTCAGTTTAGCTGTAGGCAGTCCAATCTGCGGTATATCAGCATCCAAGGGAGAAGGGCTTGAGGGGCTTAAACAACTTATGGGTGATATGGCTGAAGGTTTTGATAAGCTGCATGAAGCCAGTGTACTTGTCACCAGTCTGCGCCACTATGAAGCGCTCCGTAATGCTTCCGATGCTCTTGAAAATGCAAGGGATCTGATCAACAGTCACTCAGGGACCGAGCTTATAGCGTTTGAGCTACGATCGGCGCTTCTGTACGTAGGGGAAATTACCGGGAAGGTCGTTAATGAAGAGATCCTGAATGTGATTTTTGACCGATTCTGTATCGGCAAATAAGCTATCGTGGTTTTTAAGCCAGCGGTTTGGCGATCATCTATCAGTCTTGATCGGTTAAATTCTGAGTATGGGAAAGTGAGCTGTTATTGTCACTGTTTTTGTTAGTGATAGAGGCTCGTAATTGCATGGAGAGATTATCCATCATGGAGTAACGTCTGCGATACATTGCTCTCTTGTTCGCTTTCATTTCTTTTTCGGTTCGACGTTCTGTTTTTAGAGGAAGGTTAAACCATCCGGACTGTTCAGAAAGGCCGCCTAATTCCACCCATAGCGAATCATAGTCAAAGGTCGTGTTATGCAAGAACGGCAGATGGATCAGATATTTTTGATGATGAGGGTGGATTGTATTCCCAACACCAAAAAGATGGGTAATATCTAAAGCACTCATAATCTCTTGAACAATGAATAACATGACGTGATGTGGTCTCAACCCATGCATCGCTTTAGTTATTGCCTTGATTTCATCCTTGTTGGATCGCCCCTGTATGCAGCCGATATAACAAACTCTGTTATTTGGAGACTTCTGTTCAAAAGAAAATGCAATTTGTATAACCGGTTCATGTGAAGAGGCTGATTTCAGTGATATCATTAATGCCCCTTCTTTACGAAGGCTATTGTCATAACTAAGAACAATACTGATTTCTCCATATCCGTCAATGGTACAACGAGCAAGTTTGGATCCTTCAGGATTAAGAATGCCTTCCTGCATGGCGCCTTTGTAAGTCCGAATGATGGTATAGGTATCTTCTATGACCTTTTTTCTTTTTGAAATGTTCCACTTGGTGGACATGAAGACCCGCATCGGTTTAAATGTCAAGTAGGGTATCTTCTCAGAATAAGAGCTCATATCCTTGATACCCAACCTTTTAAACCAATTTAAGGACTCAGTGGGACTGATGGCCGCTATAAACGCCCATCTAATTTTATTTTTAGAGCGCAGGGCTGCACTTGATGAGCTGTAAACAGAATCTGATAAAGCCCATGCGGTTATCCCTGCTTTTAGAGAAGTATATAACATACGGGACATACGGGGTTGATTATCCCTTTACGGACTATATCCAAAAGTTAATGGTTTTGTTTCTTTTTTCGATTAAGAAGATAACATAAATATGAATCATACATGAAAATCTTTCCCAATGGTTCGGTTCTGTTATCCGTCAGCTTTGAGTATAGGTGTGTACGCTGTTCTGTGCTGATGGAAGATAGTTGACACCAAACCAGCATACCAGCAGAACAAGAAAAGAAAGAGCAAGATACCACTGCAGCTTTCCCTGGTCTATTTTGTAGCGGAAGGCATGAAGGTAGCCAAGATAGGCAAGCCAGGAAAGAAATGCCCAAGTCTCTTTAGGATCCCATGTCCAGTAATGTCCCCATGCCTCTTTTGCCCAGAGAGCACCGAATATTAAACCAAATGTCAAGAGTACAAAACCAAGCAGTGCAAGATAATGAGAAACTGATTCTCCGGTATGATTTCCCTTTGATCTCAACTGAAGATAGACATTGTGCAGCGCAGTAACAGAGGATGCTGCAAGCATGACATAGCCGACTAGGTATACAACAACGTGTGGAACGAACCATGGGCTCTGCAGGGCAGGCATAAGAGTTTTGTCAAAAACCTCAGGGTGAAGCATGTTGATTCCAAGAAAAAAAGCGGCAAGTACCATACAGTAATATTTAAGCCAGCTGATTTTCCAGCGGTACTCAACAAGAAAACCGACGAGAGGAATCAGTGCCGCATACCAAAGACGTGTTTCTCCGAGTGTTCTGAGTGGTGGTCGGTCCAGGGCTGTCCAGTAAAAAGCAATAAAACCTGCCATGACAATTGAGCCCCCTATCGAGAAAACATATCCAGGAATTCTAAGTGCAGGCGTCCGGCCTGAGAATATTCCCAGTAGTGATCCGATGGCCCAGCAAGCGATGGCCAGTTCTGCTGCAGTGTTAAAATTAATTATCATTTCTCTACCTCTGTTCGTTTAATGCCATTCCAGAAAAACAGAATATTCCCTGCCATAATCATAAAAAAGCCAAGGTATACAGCTGGCAGCCATGGATCATGGATTACTTCTATCAGGCTCAATTTTGACCATCTTCCAGCTTTTTCATCGTATCCCATTTGGTAGAGTTTCCATCCCATGAAATTAACGGGATGGTTGACCTCAAGATTTGCAATTATTTCATGCCCCTTTTCATCCTGAACAGTTACCGCTGAACGGAACGATTTTGGTGTGCCCGGGACCATAATAAGATAGAGACCATCAAGTTGCGCCGCATCAGGCTTGAGCATTGGGCTCCCGGTGCTTATCCATGCCTCTCGCTGGGTGGAGGCGGTGTTGATTCTTACTTTGGCAAAAGGAATGCCGGTAGCGCGGTCTACCGGTTGAGGTAAACCATCTTTTCCCGGAAGAGCATAGGGCAGATAATCGAGTACAAGCACATCAATTCCCTGCCATGTGGCAGAGGTACCTTTACGTACTTCCAAAATAGCTTGTGACTTATTCATAATGAGCTTGTCATTATGTGGATCGTATAGCAATAACTGTGGAGGGTATTCTTCAAGGGAAAAATCATGCAGAAAAATTGAAAAAGGGAGCCGTTGCGGAGTTTCGCTCTCCATCGTATACCCTAGATTATTCGCCTTTCCGATGTTAATCGGTACAGCAAGTCGTTGAAGGTCAAAACTGCCGACGATTGCACATGATAGAGCTATCCAGAATCCGGCATGAAAGAGGATAAACTGAAGGTTCTTTACTTTGAATGGAAAGAGTTTCCATGAAAGTGAAATCCCCAAATTTGCTAAAAAAAGGAGGACGGTAACAGCAAACGGCCAACTCGAAAAAATCTGGTTCATCCCCAGAAGTGAGGGCAATGAGCTTTTAGCAACCAGCTGCTGAGGCACTATTCCACCGATCAAGGATATAACTGCTATTGCAAGAATGAGGCAAAGTCCAAGAGGAATGCCACCAAGCCATTTTACAGCAGGAGTGTTCCTGAAGGTCAGGCCAATGCTGATAATTACAATCGCAAAAAGAAGAAGTGCTATTGCATTGTATGGCAAGTGAGGTATTGCGATGCCGCTTCCTGAAGCAGCATATTGAAGGACAAAACCGAAAAAAACTGCAACAGCAGTAAAAAGGGCAGATTCTCTGAACTCCCAGGGTATCTGAAACCAGCGCCGCTTGACAACCACCATAATGACAACCCTAATTAATTCTTATTGCTTAATACATTAATAAACGATCGAAAATATATCATAAACAGCCTTTAGAAAGGCAATTGTCTCCCTAATTTATAAAGGTCAGGGATAACTCAGGATTTTAACCGTACCGTGATAAAGACAACTTGAAGTTAAGGCTATTCGTTGACTGAAGACCCAAATACTTCTGAGTACATTGAGCTAACCGGTCGTGCCGTAAAGAAACGGAGGCGCCTTAAACCTTCTTTTGTTTAGCTAGATATTGGACAAAGCCAATAACAGAAGGTCACAAATATAACAGGTGGAAGATAGTTAAACAAATCACACTGCGATACTTAACCCCGAAGCAAGTTTTTTCTTTGTATACAGCATTTTTTTAAAAAAATATTTTAACAATTAATTAACAATCGTTATACTTACTCCTCATAGGTAAATCTTGCCTTTTATGTCGATGGCTTATAGTTCTTGTGGAACTTGATATTTTACTCAAAGGGTTGAAGGTTCCAAATAAATGTTTTTTTACTGTACGTAAAAAAGTATAGTAATTGATGTTTTAAAAGATTGTAGCTTTTTTTTTTTGATATTTTATACCATATTGATGGTAGTCTTCATCGATACATACTGATTTGTTGTTAAGGATTTGTGCTCTGTATTTGGTACGTCGTGCAAAATTTCTGCATAGTTGTTTTCGATTTCTGAGGTGAATATTTGCGATTGATAACATTTCGGTGTCTTTCATTCGGCATTCCCTCAAATATAATACGTTTTGTCTCTCATACCTTCCAGTCGGGCATCGTGTCTTCTGGTTGTTGCTCAATCATAGATATGATGCACTGAATACAGGTGCGGTATTTGGATTTGTCTTAACGGCAAACCCAGGGGATTTTGTGCCTTTTGTAGTAACCCGTAGTACCAGTTAATAAAAAATAGCCAATCACAACAAATCAGTAAAATCGAACTATGAGAAAATCGACAATTGCTTCAATCGCTTCTTTCTGTATGTTGCCGGCACTGTTCTGGAGTCAGGATAGTTCTGCTGTACCTGCGTTTGCAAGAAAGTATCAGACATCGTGTTATACCTGTCACTCTGGTTTCCCGAACCGGAATGCTTTTGGTGAGGCGTTCAAGAATAATGGCTATCGCTGGCCAGGTGGAGAGGAAGAAGATCATGCCAAGCAGGAGCAGACTAAGATGGGCGGAGAAGGATGGAAAAAAATATTCCCTGAATCACCATGGCCTACTGATATCCCTGGTTTTGCTCCATTTGCTCTTTATGTTACCGGCCCCTTGGTTAATTATGCTGATCAAGTGAAGACAAGTGCCGGCAAGGTTACTGCTCAACAAACTTTTTATCAGGGTGGCCCTATTGATGCCCGTATTTTGTTTGGCGGCACAATCGGTGAAAATATAGGAGTTGTTGGCGCTTTTGAAGGTTTTGCTGCGAACTCTGTAAGGACCAATCTGCGTGCTACTTGGTCTTTTGCACCAGGTATCAATGTTGGTTTTGGTAATGGATTCAGTGCATGGACTGGTGCAGCAAGTCCGATTTCTGTATACACCAGTGTATTTCCAACTTCAGGGACAAGCACGGAATTGAATTATGTCACGGGCAAAGAGGGTGGCTTTAATTTGATTGCTGGTATTGCGAGTGCCACTACTGCCACGGCAACTATACCAACTATTGATAGCAACAAGATTGATGATACCAGATATGTTCGGGCTAAATACAAGCTGTTTGGAGCTGGCTTGCTGAGTGGTGCCGGCGGTGTTTATGGCAATGAGTATGTCGGTCTGGACAATAGCCTTGCGATTGGTGCAGGTTTTGTGAGCGCAGGGAATGGCGTTCTTGCAAGCAATTATAAGGGCGAGACCTTTGTATATGGTGCTGATATTGCCGGAAACTATGGCAATTTTACTGCCGGCGTGGCTTACACGAAGGACAGTGACCTGAAGCTCAATAACTATGCTGTTGATGCAGGGTACTATGTCTATCCCTGGCTATTGACAAGAGTACGGTATGCAAATCTTGGCGTAGCGGGTGTTGACCAGAATAACCCGACGGTCACTCCATCGGTTACAGCATGGCTTCGCGCTAACGTTTCTCTTGCTGCATCGTACAAACTTTTCACCAAGAGCGAGCTTCCTACATCGACAACGGGTGAAAACAATAAGAATACCTTCACGTTGACTGGTGCATTTGCATTCTAAATGAAGGAGTCTGTATCAGCTGAATGAATATGGGTCGTGGAGGGCAGGCGGTCGTTAACCTGCCTTCCATAGACTGCAATCTAATAGTCATCGAGTCTTGAACAGGTTAAAGTGTTTAGTAAATTATGTAGTTAGTAGGAGGGAGTGCCTGAATCATAGGAAATATTCTATCCATGAGTTCAGGGTTTCCGAGTTGTCAGAAGGAAACGTTATAAAAGTATACCAGATCACAGGTTTCAGTTCAGAAAAGATCTCATTGAAAGCAAAAAAACGCTGCCATGCAGGATGAAAAAGAGCTCGTCACAGAGCAACAGGAAGAAATTATCAGCAGGGAAACATCTGAAGGTGGCCAGGCGGAGTCCAGCGACCGTCGGAAATTTCTAACTCGGCTGGGTTGGGGAAGCCTTGCGGGGTTTCTTGCGATTAACTCAGCAGCCTTTTTGCGGTTCTTTTACCCACGGGTATTATTTGAGCCACCATCTCAGTTTAAGGTTGGTCTTCCGGCTGATTATCCTCCGGGACAGGTTAACTCTCAATACCAGAGAGAGTTTGGCACATGGATAATTCGCCTTCAGGATGGGGCATTTTTTGCGATGGAGACTAAATGCACTCATCTTGGTTGTACTCCAAGCTGGATGGATGCACAGAAAAAATTTAAATGCCCTTGTCATGGGAGCGGATACTATATAACAGGCCTGAATTTTGAAGGGCCCGCACCAAGACCCATGGATCGCTTTAAAATAAGTATTGCTGAAGATGGTCAGTTGCTGGTAGATAAGACGATTAAGTTTCCGGGTGTTCCGGGTAAGGAATCAAATGAGCTTTATCCGCAGAGTTTATTGAGAGTGTAATAGTTTATCGATAATTGAAAATTATATGAACTATGGGTAATGATGAAAAAATAGCAGCTGTACAGGAGCGAACCAGAGTACCAAGAGCTGCCGGTGCTCGCAAACGTGCGGCAGCAAGAGTAATTTCAGAACTTTGTACAGGATGCAGAATTTGTGTACAGACCTGTCCATCAAACTCTATTACAATTGTCGAGTCTGAACTGAACTTTACCGGTATCGCTCAAGTGGATGAAAGTTGTACGGGTTGTAATATATGTGCTATAGACTGCCCTTGGACAGGGGTTGAAATGCTCAATCCTGATGGGTCGAAAAAGGATGAAGCAGAATATGAGCGACAGTTAAAGAGGTTGCGCGGTTACCAGTAAACTGTTTTTAAATAAAAAGTACGGGACTATGAAAAGCCTAAATGATATAACTGGCAGCGTTAAAAAAAATCTGATATGGAAGTCCATATTCAGGCGAGACTACCGCAATACGGTGCGAGATCGGGCGCAAGCCGTTTTCGGCAATGTTTTTCTTCATCTTCACCCTGTGCAGGTACGTGAAAGTGCGGTTAAACTTCGCTTTACCTGGGGAATGGGTGGTATTACTTTTTTTGCTTTTATCATTCTTGTTATCACTGGTGTGGTGTTGATGTTTTATTATCATCCCTCTATTGATCAGGCATATACAGATATCAAGGATCTTGAATTTCAGGTGCCTTTTGGCGTTATCCTCAGAAATTTGCATCGTTGGGGAGCTCATTTCATGGTTATTGTGGTAATGATTCACATGTTCAGGGTGTTCATGACAGGATCCTATAAAGCACCCCGTCAGTTTAACTGGGGCATTGGTGTGATTTTGCTTGTCATGACTTTTCTTTTGAGTTTTACCGGCTACCTTACTCCTTGGGATCAGCTTGGATTCTGGGCGATTACGGTTGGAACTAATATGGGTGCGGCTACTCCTTTGCTGGGATATCAGGGGCCGTTCAGTGAATATCTCCATATAACGCCATACAATGATGTTCGGTTTGCTCTTCTTGGTGGTGCGCAGGTAGGTGGTAATGCTTTGCTCAGATCCTATATCTGGCATTGTGTCGCAATTCCGCTTTTTGCGACCATTTTGATGTTTGTTCATTTCTGGCGTGTCAGAAAAGATGGTGGAATTTCAAAACCTCAAAAATAACAGAACGGGCAGAGTAGATTATGAACCCTTTTATTGAAATCATTACCCAGCCTGATAATATCGCCATTGTGATCATGGTCTTTATGGTGACGTTTTTTATGGTATGGGCTTTTCAGCAAGCCTTTCAAAATGACAGGCTTCTTGCTGCAGGACTTCCTGTCGACGGGGAAAACGATAGGTTTGTCGATACATTCAAACCTCTCGTCAGAATTGAGCTTATTATTGCTATTGTTGTCATGGTGGGTCTTACAATATGGTCGATAGCTGTCGATGCTCCTCTTGAGGAAATCGCAAATCCTACCATCACGCCAAACCCTGCTAAGGCTCCATGGTACTTTCTTGGTCTTCAGGAGTTGCTGGTTTACTTCGATCCCTGGCTTGCCGGTGTTGTGCTGCCATCGCTGATTGTTGTCGGCCTTCTGGCTATTCCCTATATCGATATTAATCCTAAAGGGAACGGGTACTACACCTTTTCTGAGAGAAAGTATGCGGTAATTATTTTCTCGTTTGGTTTTTTTGTTCTATGGCTCCTTCTGATTGTGATTGGCGTATTTTTCAGGGGACCAGGTTGGCTGTGGTACTGGCCTTGGCAGGAATGGGATCACTCCAGGGTTGTTTTTGAGCCTACCAGGGATTTGACTGCTTTAATAGGAATTGACTCCAGGTCTCTTCCGGGATTTATCATTGGTGCATTGGTTGTGGGGTCATATATGGTGGGCGGCATGATTGCTCCTTATCGTTATTGGAAAAAGAATAACCCTGAGCTGTTGACCCAGTTAGGTATGGTCAGGTATGTTACCATTGTGTTTTTGTTTATAACCATGATGGCTATTCCGATTAAAATGGTTCTCAGGCTGGTTTTTCTGATTAAATATGTATGGATAACTCCTTGGTTTAGCGTTTAGCGCTGTGTTTTAAGCTCCTGCAAGCGGTAATAGATCATTCTAAAAGTCCAAAAAAACTGTTGAAAATGGCGAATGAGAATAAAAATAATTCATCCTACAGAGTCTATGTCTTTGTGTTTTTCAGTGTATTGCTGTTAGCTCTTTCTGTATGGGTGGTCTGGGACGATGAGTTTGGCCTGAGGCCATGGAAAAAATACCAGGAGGACTACAAGGCACTGAAACAGGATAAGCTTGAAAAGGATTATCGGCGAGCCGTTGTTGATTTTCAGCGAGCGGGTGGCCATAAAAAACTTGCAGAATTGGAAGCAAAGCTTTCGAAGGCTGAGGCTGCTTTTCAAAGCAAGGAAAATCAGGATAAATACACAAAACTGAACAGTCAGTTTGAAGCTGCGCACGATGTTTTGACAAAAAGCCAGAAAGAGCTTAGGGATTTGCGTGGCCAGTTCCTGGAAACGGAGTATTATTATACCAAGACACAACAGCCTGAGTATAAGGCTAAAATGGATGTTCTTCAGCGCAGCATTGATGCGGTCGGATTACGGGTAGCTGCTCAGCAGAAAGTTGAGGAATCAATTAAGGGATCGCTATCCGCCCTTACTGCAGGAACGGCCGGTATTCGGGCTGAAATTGAGAACATGAAAAATGGTCTTGAAGAGAAAAAAGAGAAAATTGCGAATAATGGCAAGTTTCCGATTGAGATCAAGCAGATTCATATTAAAGATATTGATAAAGCGGATCGATGCCAATCCTGCCATATAGGAATTGATGGTAAAAGCCAGGTTTCAAACAAGCAGCCATTCACAAGACATCCGGCGAGCTTTGTTTATCTGGACCATCATGATCCAGCCAAGTTCGGATGTACGTTCTGTCATAGAGGTCAGGGCCGTGCAACGACATCTGCTGAAAAAGCGCATGGTAATGTCAAACATTGGGATGAGCCAATGCTTCAGGGTGATATGACTCAGACCTCATGCCTTAACTGCCATGGAGATATAAAGAATCTTCGCGGTGCTGAAAGTATCATTAAAAGCACAGAGTTGATTAAGAAGTATGGCTGTTACAGCTGCCATAAGATACCTGGTTATGAAACTGTTGGTGATGTTGGTCCTGTTCTTACACAGGTGGGAACTAAAGTAAATTATTCCTGGGCAATCAACTGGCTGCTTGATCCAAAGAAATACTTTGCGACTGCCAGAATGCCTAAGTTTTACTTTACACAGGATCAGGCTGAGTCAATTGCTGACTATCTCTTCAGCATGTCGGGGACGACTCGTCACGATGTCGATAATACCAAGAACAAGCCTGACGCAAAGTTGATTGAAGAAGGTAAGGCATTATGGGCACAGTCACGCTGTAACCTTTGCCATGCTACAGGGGGAAGAGGCGGTAACAATACGAAGGTTTATGCTCCTGATCTAAGTAAAGTTGGAAGCAAGGTGAACAAGGAGTGGATGTTTAATTGGATTAAGAATCCAAATGCATACTTCCCTGGTACCAAGATGCCGCGGTTCCGTTTTACTGATGAACAAATTAACTCTCTCGTTGCTTACATCACGACTGAGTATCAGGATGAGGAGGCTGAGTATAAATATGTACAGCCTGCTGAAATTAAGCCTGCTTCAATAGCAAAAGGAAAAGACCTTATCCAGAAGTATGGTTGCTATGGTTGCCATAAACTCCAGGGTATGGAGGATATGGTTCAGGTGGCTCCTTCTCTGAAAAAGCAAGGTGTTACGTTCCTGAGAAATACAGAAATGCGTGAAAAGATAGGCATGGAACTCTCTTCAATTGGCAGCAAGCCAGTTGAGATGCTTGATTTTGGAAAGCTTAAGAAAGCTATTCCAAATGATCGCCTCAGTTATATCAAACAGAAGCTGAGAGATCCTCGTGGATACAGGCTCGGGTTAAGGATGCCTAATTTCCGTCTTGCAGAGTCTGAGATTAATGAATTGGCATCGGTTCTTTACGGATTTACTGATGCAAATGTTCCTACCCGTTTTCTTGTTCCATCTCGTCAGGAGTTGGATAGGATGGCCGGTGTATCATCGTACAAATTTACAGGTGACTTTGCGAAGGTTATTGCTGATGTTAAATGCACAAACTGTCACTCAATTCGTGGAATTGGTGCCGATTATGCACCGGATCTGTCAATAGCAGGCAGCAAGCTCCAGGAGGGGTGGATTCGTAATTTCCTTGCAAATCCGGATGTTATCCGACCTCTTCTACAGCAAATGCCTAAGCTTGGATTGACCTCAGGGAAACCTCCGGCTAAGGTAACAATGCCTAAGTTTAATCTTGGCAAGCAGAAGGTTGAGGATACGAACAGGTCGGATGTTGATGTTGTCATCAATTTCTTCCAGCAGGAACTGGTTACGAGTGACATTCCTAAAGTTCTGCCGCAACTCAAGGGAACTACTCAGGATGAACTGATCGCAAAAGGAAAGCAACTTTATGATTTAAAAGGTTGCAAAGCCTGTCATCAGGTCGGCACTGACGGTGGTGCTCTTGGACCAAACTTGACAAATGTTGGTAACCGCTTAACACAAGGCTTTATTTTCAGGCATCTTGAAAATGCAAGGAAATTCAAGCCTGACATTGTTGAGCCTAATTACGGGTTCACCGAGGCTGAACGAATATATTTAACAAACTTTTTGATGACCCTGAAACTGAGTGCCAAGTGATGCAAACAACCTTAAAATTCAGGAAGATCGCTCTTCTATCAGCACTATCAGTGCTTGTGATCGCCGGTTGCGGAAAGCAGCAGGGCAAATCTGGTACTAAAAAGCCTCTTTCAGCAACTGCGGCAGCGGATTCAGCTGCCGCAGCAGCTAAAGTTCCTTATGCATTAAAGGAAGGGAAAAGGCTGTATTCGCACTATTGCGGTGTGTGTCATGGTGAAACTGGAGATGGAAGTGGCCAGTACTATGGTTTGACTCCGACGCCTGCCAATTTTACGGATAAGGCTTTTATGAAGACCTTGCCGGATGACGTGATCTTCAAAGCGATAAACGAAGGTTCCGCTTCGGTTGGCAAGTCGAACATGTGCCCACCATGGGGCAAATCATTGAATAGCGAAGAGGTAGAGTTTATTGTCGCCTATATCAGAACGCTTGCAGGCAGCTGAACTTTATATTAATTTTGTTTTTTGTATTTTGAACGAGGAAAATTATTTATCTACAACCTTAAATTCTATGGAGCAGCAAATGATGAAATCAACAAGCAAATTCTTGAAAAGTGCACTTTTAATGACAAGCTTCGGGTTTATTGCGTCGAATGCTTTTTGTGGTGGAACAATTACTGGTACAGTTGATGCGAGCATACCGAAATATAAGACTGATGCGGTTGTTTATCTTGTAGGTGTAAAAGGACCGGTTGTTCCACACAATGCTGGTGTTGATCAGAAAAGTCTTGTTTTTGTTCCTCATGTAACAGCAGTACCTGTTGGATCAACGGTTGACTTCAAGAATAACGACAAAGTAAATCATAATATCTTCTCAGGATCTGCGGCTAAAAAATTCAATCTGGGAACATATAATCCAGGTATGTCAAAACCTGTGACTTTTGATAAGCCAGGTGCTATTAATTTACTCTGCAATGTTCACTCTGAAATGTCCGGCTGGGTAGTTGTTACAGAGAATCAATATGCAGCGGTATCAGAACATGACGGTAAATTTACCATCAATAATGTTCCTGCCGGTACCTATAAGATCACTGCATGGAGCGAAAAACTTAAAGCTCAGGAAGGTACTGTTACGGTTGTCGATGGAAAAACTGCTAATGTCACTGTTAAGTTGGCAAAATAATCCACGTTCTTAATTATATCCCAAAACAAGGAGCCTGTTTTATAGCAGGTTCCTTGTTTTGCGTATAGGCTATTTTTTAATGCGGTAATCAAAAAATAAACATTCTCCTCTTTACGATATTGCGTTTTAAGATCTCATAAATCGCATGATTCCTCCCTAAAAACCGGTTTAAGAATAAAATAATACATAGCTAACATCGTTTTGCCGTTCGGTCTACGCAATTTTAAGCATTTTTTAAGATTCCCTTAATCTTGCTTAAAGAGAGTATTGATTACTATGTTTATTAGAAAAGGGAGTAAAGCTTTTTTTAAATGAATTGATAAACGTACAGTAGTATCGTTATTCATATTTTCTTATATGTTTTTTCCGGCGTTTAAATTTTTTATTTCAAGGGATTAACAATTGTTATCGGTGTGTGTGGGTATAACTAATCTTCAATTGATTGCCCTGGTTATTTGCAAATTTTCACATTGAGGGTTATTTTAAACAAACCTACCCCGGTTTAGGAGAATAGTGTGCTTTCACAGAATATTTCTGCGATGAACCGTTCGGGGAACTGGCTAATGCTTTTTGTATAAGAAAATTATGTATCCCTCTAATTCATATTGATTTTATTTCAATTAAACATTTATCACTATGGCGGATATTAAGCTTAGAAAAGTAAAGACATTTCTTATCGCATTTTCTATTTGCATAGGTTTTAGCAGCAACATCTATGCGATTGATCCCGGAAGCAAATCGCCGGATTTTGATCTTCCCGGAACCCAGGGACCAGTTAAGCTTTCAAAATCAGCCGGCTCAGTGGTATATGTCGATTTTTGGGCTTCTTGGTGCGGCCCTTGCCGTCAGTCTTTTTCCTGGATGAACGAGGTACAGGAAAAATATCGCTCGCAAGGGCTGAAGATTATTGGAGTTAATCTTGATGCTAAAAATGAGGATGCCAAAAAGTTTTTAGCTCAAACACCGGCAAAATTCACAATTGCTTTTGATTCAAAAGGAGATGTTCCTAAAGTTTTTGGTGTCAAGGGTATGCCGACAAGTTTCCTGATTGGGCGTGACGGTAAAGTTATTTTCCAGCACCTGGGATTTAAGGAAGCTGATCGTGAAAGTTTGGAAAAGGAAATTAAGTCTGCTTTGGAGGCAAAAAAATGATTCAAAAAGCTCTTTGCTTAACGCTTTTTATTACAACGCTTACCTTATCTGGCTGTGCTTTAGGAACCGCTGTGCAACCTTGGGAAAAACAAACTCTAGCAAGACCCGAAATGACTTTTGAGGGCGACAAACTCGATACTGCATACACCGAACATATCTACAGCAGCAAAGAGGCTGCTTCAGGAGGATCGGGTGTGGGTGGTGGTGGTTGCGGATGCAATTAAATTGTAATTCAAAATTTGGGAACATGCGAATGAAATCTGTTACAAAACAAAAAACGAATGTTATAGGAGCTGCTCTTTTTGCTGCCGCAATGGCGTTGCCATACTCTCAATCTGCTTTTGCAGAGGCAGCTCCGGAGCGTGGTATTGTCAGTTTCAAATATCTGAATTATGAGGATAGGCAGCCTGATGAAGAAAGAATAGGTATTCATGCCTACGCTGTCAATGCTATGGTGCCAGTTGCAGGCGAATGGTCTATAGGGGTTACTTATACCAATGATTCTGTATCAGGCGCATCTCCAGCATATCATACTTCAGATATTACTCATATGACAGACCTGCGGCGCGCTGTTGATGTTCAGACTACCCGATACTTTTCGAGAGGGACTCTGGCTGTTGGTACAAGCTATTCCAAGGAAAACGATTATCTATCTCGTAGTTATTCTGTACAGGGCACTTTGTCCACAGAGGACAAAAATACCACATTTACACTTGGAGGCAGCCTCACAAATGATGAGATATTCCCAACATTTTTTTTGGGGGATAACAAGACAAAGCAGATTTATGCAGGAATTCTTGGTATTACAAAGGTGCTTACCAAGGAGGATATTGTTCAATTAAATATAGGCTTTTCAAGGGGAAAAGGATATTACTCTGACCCGTATAAATGGTATGACGTTAGGCCTGATGAAAGAAATAGTACTACGCTGTTAACAAGATGGAATCATCATTTTGATAGCACTGATGGTACGTTCAGGTTTGATTACCGCTACTACACAGACTCATTTAATATCTCTGCGCATACCGTGAACGTTGAGTATGTTCAGCCCATACAGAACGATTGGAGCGTGATCCCCGCAGTCAGATTTTATTCGCAATCGGCTGCGAATTTTTATGTTCAAACTCCATTAGAGCCGTCAGTAGATGCAACATATTACTCTGGAGATCAGCGTCTTTCGGCGTTTGGCGCTGTGACGTTAGGGGTTAAGATAACAAAGCGGATTGCGAAGCACTGGCTTATTGATGCAAAATTTGAGCATTACGAACAGCGCGCAGAATGGAGCGTGTCGGGTGGTGGTGATAAAGGGTTGGCGCCATTCAGTGCTCGAGCGGTTCAGCTTGGTGTCTCAAGAGATTTATAGTTGACAAACTAGTAGTATTATTATTAACTAATGAAAATATGATAACTATGGTTGCTATCGATTTTATATCCGGTGCGAGTAGTAAAAAAACCACTACTACTCCAGTAGTAACTACTCCAGTAGTAACTACTCCAGTTGTGACGCCTCCAGTTGTGACTCCAGCCGATACTACACCACCGACAGTATTAGCCTACAGCCCAGCCGTTGGTTCGACGAGTGCTGCAGTAGGCAGTGATATAATTCTTACCTTCAGTGAGCCAGTACAGAAGGGTACGGGAGTGATTGAGCTTCACAGTGGCTCAGCAACAGGTTCGCTTGTCATAAGTTACGATGTGGCAACAAGTCCAAACATAACAGTTTCTGGCAGTAATCTCATTATCAACCCTACGACTGACCTGACAAGCGGTACACATTACTTTGTTACTGTGGCAAGTGGGGTCATTAAAGATTTAGCCGGGAACAACTATGCTGGTACAACGGCATATGACTTTACCGCTACATCGGCCTCTGCTGTTCACGATACTACTTCTCCAGCTGTTTCAGCCTACAGTCCAGCAATTGGTTCGAGAAATGCCACAGTCGGAGGCGATATAATTCTTACCTTCAGTGAGCCAGTACAGAAGGGTACGGGGGTGATTGAGTTGCACAGTGGCTCAGCAACAGGGACGTTGGTGGCAAGCTACGATGTGGCAACAAGTTCAAACCTTACAGTTGCTGGCAGCAATCTTATAATTAATCCTACCACAGATCTCTCAGAGGGAACACATTACTTCGTGACATTTAGTGCTGGTTCAATAAAGGACCTAGCTGGAAACAGTTTTGCAGGTACAACAACATATGACTTTTCGACGTCTGCTGCTCCAATAAACACGACGGCTGACACTACCCCGCCAACAATCATTGCGTTAGGTCCAAATGATGGAGCTACAGGTGTAAGCGTGAGCACGGATATAGTTGTCACGTTCAATGAAGTAATCCAGAAAGGGACTGGTACGATTGCAATCCACACAGACTCATCCACAGGGACTGTAGTGGCAAGCACTGATAACCTAACGGCAAGTATCTCAATTTCCGGCACTACGCTAACTATCCATCCGACAAGTAATCTGGATCATAATACCCACTATTTTGTTACGTTCGGTCAGAATTCGATCGATGATATGTCCGGGAATCATTTTAATAGCGCTATGGCATATGACTTTATTACCGTTCCTGTAGCTAATACAGGCAGCGTAAATGGTCTTAGCGATGCAGGGCCTGCCTTGGTAGGTGGAGGGGCTTTGGGGGTTCTGGCATGGCTGTTGCTTTAAATATTTATTGAGGGAATTGTTTTTAAACAATTGGATTGTATTGTAATAATTAGTTAATTTTTAGACGCATTTGTATCGCTCATACCTCTGTATATGATTTATTTATTGTGAGCTTATCTAAGCCAAATATACTTGATGGTATGAGAGTGTTTTCCATTCCGCATTATTCTTGATTCCTGTTGTAATCAGCTCTGATTATTCTTTCGATACTTGAGTAAGGGGTTCAGGTTGAACAATAGCTTATGGAC
>Ga0194037_1000023_pt1 | contig 111087 bp, 96 predicted proteins | sample JunL306m_MetaG_FD_148653 | JGI IMG/M metagenome (GOLD analysis project Ga0194037, IMG submission 148653) | Anoxic zone freshwater microbial communities from boreal shield lake in IISD Experimental Lakes Area, Ontario, Canada - Jun2016-L304-6m | ecosystem: Environmental > Aquatic > Freshwater >...
CTGTAGGATAATATATTCGTCATTCCGTCTTCCTCCAAATATGCATTAAAGGCTTTTCCTTCCATTTCTATATAGGAAGGCTTAGTACTTATAGCAATAAGGTGATGCCCCGATTCATTCAAAAACATGGGGATCTTAACAGAATCCTGAGCTACGAATTTAGGAGTAATATCATTTTTGTTTTTTTCGTGAAAAATATTCACTTGTAAGGTCCTATCTTTTCTTTTTGCCCAAATGGCTTCTTTGAAGTCTTCTCCGGCATAACAGTTAACAGAGAAAGCTTCTTTTGACTTAACCTTGTATTTAACGGGAGCAATCCAATATTCGTGGGCAACTGAAAATAGGGTAATAGAAATAAAGGTTGTAATTAGAAGGTATTTGATTCTTTTTTGCATTTTAAAATATATTAATTGAAATTGAATTAAGCTTTTCCTTGCAAGGATATGTTATTTGTTATCTCATTTGCAATATGGAGTGATGTAAAGTTAATATTTGATTTTAAACCTTTTAATCAAATTCACAAATTTGTGTAATTCCCTCAAATCCCTCCACATTTGGTTAGAATGTAGTACAATATTGGCTACAATGTTATTTTAGGAAATAACTATTATTTTCAGGAATAACTAACAAACTATAAAAAGCAGGCATAAATGGCCTGCTTTTTATAGTTTAAGATTTATCTCAAAAGAGATTACCTTGGGCTATTAATATAAAACACAGTATCTATAAAATAGAGCATCCCATTTTGAGTAAGTACATTTTCGTCATGAAGATCTTCAAGAATCAAACCTAATTCCTCATTATAATAATCGTGGTTCTTTTTATTAATAAAACCATTGTTTTCTAAAAAGGCTTTTACCATATTCAAATCTGTTTTTTCATTTGCTTTTACAAATGGCTGTTCAACAACAGCATATAAAATAGATGAGTCTTTATAAAAACCTAATAGTTGGTAAGCTGTATCTGGGAAAAATAAATTGTTAAGTAATAGGTTGTGAAAATAATCAACCCAGCTTGCGTAATAAATTGCATCATTCAATTTCAAAACAGTTAGACCATTTTTTAAATACACCTTTTGCTCTGCACCTTGCGATACATATAAATCAATATCGATATCTACCCAAAGATGATTTTTTTCAGCAAATTGAATTAGGCTCTTTGTTTCTTCTTCTTTGTGCTGCTGTTGGTCTTTAGCCATTGAGCTTGCTCCTTGGCTTCCTTTAAGGTAACTGCAGGTTGTTTGGATAAGATGATGGTGCTTAACTTGGCTCTTTCCTGAAAGGATATGTTGTATGTCATCTCTCATGTAATTTTTGTATAACAAAGGTAGTCAAATATTTCAAACATTAATTTGTGGTACTTTTCTTGATTAATTAGTCGGAAATTTTTATTCAAAATCACTGATTTTAAGCATTTTAAATATGTCCAATAGTTTATAAAATTCCCTCAAATCCCTCCACATTTGGTTAGAATGTAGTACAATGTTGGCTACATGAAAATCAAGGACTTACGTTTATTCGTAGGTGGTTTTTTTTTCTGCGTGAGGTTTGCGTCAGGTTTTTGTCATTTCTTACCAAAAACACGAACTTTTAATGCTGATATTTCTTTCATGCTGATAGTTTATTGTAAAGCTATTTCAGGATAAGACAATGCTTTTTATAAGCATATCTGTATTAGCGCTCCCCCATTTGCAAATATTTACTATGATCAAATTGAAAACAGATTGAGCATAGGTTTATTTTTTATTACATAATAATATTGTCCGATCGTAATCTAAAATATTATTAATGACGAGTTGTTGAAATAATTAATGATAATAAACCAATTACACCTATTGCAATTAGCAGACCAAATCCTGCTGCGACCCCTTTAGCAACACCTACAGCTACTTTAGTCGCTTTTGATTTTTGTATTGCTTTTCCCGCCTCTTTAAATTCTTCTTTTGTTCCATTTTCATATCGAATCATTGAAAGATCTGATTTTAAAATTGAAAAATTTGGGCCATTTAAGTTATCTAATTTTTTATATTTAACTTCTGAAGTGCCTACTTCAATTATTTTAACTGGAATATTTATTCCAGATCTCAATGCCAAAGTATCTTGCGCTTTTATTATGTTTGATAAACTTGCTAATAGAATAAAAAGTAATATTTTTTTCATATTTAAAATTTTATAAATTAATGGTTATAAGTTAGATAAAGCATTAGTAAGGCGCCAATTGCAAAGATTGTTAATCTTACACGTTTAATTTTGGTAACAATTTGAGATAAATCTTTAGATCTTGATTGAATTCTTGATTCTTGTATTATTTTCATATCATCTTTAAATACATCCTTGCTTCCATTTTCGTATTGAATCATTGAAAGTTCTGATTTAAAAATTGAAAAACCAGGACCATTTAAATTATCTATTTTTTTATACTTTACTTCGCTACTACCCACTTCAATTATTTTTACAATTATATTTCCGCCAGATCGCATTGTTAATGTGTCTTGTGCTTTAATAATGTTTGTAGAACTTGCGAATAGTATAATTAGCAATAAATTTTTCATTCATTGTAATTTTAGAATTTTTAAAGTTGATTCGATCCTTTAAATTAATAAAAATATCTTTTACATTCAAAATTGTTCTAATTATGCATTCCTTGGTTCAAAATTAAACAGCTCTATAATTGAGAAAACCGCTGCGTGAGGAAAACACTCCCTGAATCCGGTCAAAATCGGTCATTTTCCGTTTTATCAAAACATAACGCGTTACAAATCAACGCCTTCATTTTCTCAAAAAATATCTTCATAACCCTGAGGTCCCGGTCTCGCTACATGAAAATCAAGGACTTACGTTAAATCGTGGGTCCTTTGCTGTTAAAGCAATAGAAAGTATTAAGATAGATCATTCCATAAAGGCGCTATTTTTCTGGGCTTTTAGTCAAGAAGGCGAAAAGCTAGCAGAAAAGTTGTCAGGCTTGATTGGTTTACCATTGTATAAACGTTTAGCCTTTCTATTTTGAGGAAATTCATGTATCTATTTTTTGAATAATTCCTTTTCGTAATTTTTTTTCAAGTACACCTGCTATACCAGCAACTACAATAGATAAAAAAGTAGTTAAAATACAAAGTGAAATAAAACCGGCAGGGTCATCTTCTACATTATGAAATAATATTATGAATATACCCGCAGATAGTATAAGAATGCTGAATAAAATGGCGCAATACTTTATAATCTTTAATTCTCGAACAGCAATTAATGAAAATATTTTATTTTGTCCATAGTATCCTAGTATTTTGAAACCTTTATATAAAGCAATAAAGAAAGGTATAGAAGCTATATATCCAAATAATATAAATGGGTCAGCATAAATATGGTAAAGGTCTAAATTGACTGCCCTTCCCTCAGTAAGGGGTACACGAATTAAAAAACTGAGTATCACAATACCGAAAATGATGATAAGAGACTGAAGAAAGATTAGAGTAGTCCTTTTCATATTATAATTTAAGTGAAGTTATTGTATAATGATGATTTTATAGGTGCATAGTAATTCACTATTTCAATTAAATGAATCTTGTTTGAGGAAAACACCCCCTCAAATTAGCTGAATGTCCAGCTTCCTTCTTCCAGCTCTGCTTCTAATTCTCCCAGATCCCATCCGCAATAGCCAATAAAAAGCTGTATTTCTTGTTGAGTGGCACCCATGGTGTCGATGGCTTCAATTACTTGATCCATATTACCACCCAAATAAAAACCATTGGGTATTTGTTTGCCTCCATCAATGAGATCTGGTCGATTATGCAATACAAAGAGGTGTTCTCTATCTACGGGGCCGCCATCCAGCAATGGAAATGGTTTAATGTGATTGAATTCAATGAGTTCATGCAGCGACTTTTCAAAGGATTTATGGGTTACAAACCCTATACTTCCTTCTTCATTGTGTTGAACGAGCAGAATGGTGGTATTCTCGAAGAAACTGCCAATCAAGTCATCAGTGCTTTTGATATAAATTCCAGCTTTAAGATCCTTCATATTCTATTTTTCAGATATGCCAATGTATTTTTTTAATTCTGTATGGTTTTCAGCTTGCTTAATTAAAAAGTCAGCCACGTCTGCTCTATTAATACCCCCTATATTTATTCCTTTGTATAATTTGTTTTCAACACGGTATTTTTCTGTCAATTCTTTATCTAAAAGTCTTCCTGGTCTCACCACTGTCCAATTTAAATTTGATTCAGTGATAATTTCTTCCATTTTAGTTTTGTCAGCATAGACATCTTTTAATAAGTAGTTTAAAAATAATTTTATGAACCAAGAAACATAATTTTTACTTTCCCCAGCTCCAAATCCAGTAACGAATATAAATGGAATATTTATTTTGTTCTCCCTATTTATTTCCACCATTAATTTTGCAAAATCTGAAAATAGGGTAGTAGAATTCATATTCTTGGTTGTCCCTAATGTTACAATTATTGCTTCTGCATTTTGGATTGAATTAAATAAGTCAGTTTTATTAGTGGCATCTCCAATGATCATTTTTAATGATTTTTTCTCCTCTATTTTAATTTCAGTTCGAGAAAGTGTAGTAATCGTATGTTTTCTGTTTAATCCTCTTTTTACTGTTTCAAGTCCTAATCCCCCCGAGGCTCCTATTATAGTTATATTCATATTCCTTTTTTTATTGATTTTAGTTTAAAAATAATAATTATGCACGTAATGTAACATAAAGTTTTAGTTAATCGACTACTATTACGTCATTTAGATCAAATAGGTTGATTTGAGTTCACTATATAAAAATCAGAAACTTACATAAATTATAGATCATTTTTTTATTTGTTTTGTGTGTTTTTGGTAAATTTAGAATATGAGAAAAACAATAGCATACCTTGGTCTGGTATTATTAATTATTTTCGAATGTGCAAGGGTGTATTTAATTATGCCAATGCCAGGTAGCCAAAAATTTGATTCAATCGAACTAGCCTATTTTTTAGGATCAAATAAATGGATGTTTCGTTTAATTGGGTATTTAATTGCTTTTATCCTAATGATGCTAATTATTAAAAATGGAATTAAAAAAGAAAAAATTATCATTGGAGTATTAACTCTTGTTTATTTAATTGTTTTTTATGTTTTTACATTTCAAATGGAAGCGGATAAAATGTTCTATCAGCCAACCAAAGTGGTAACAACTAATTTGGCTGAGAACAAAATCCCTAATAATAAATTAGTTATTGGGGTAGTTATTGATAGTATTGCTATTGCGTATCCAATACAATTAATTGGTTATCACCATCAAGTGGTTGATACTATTAATGGTAAAAATATAATGATTACTTATTGCACAGTTTGTAGAACTGGTAGAGTTTATAGCCCAATTGTAAATGGAAAACAAGAAACTTTTAGATTAGTTGGAATGGATCATTTTAATGCAATGTTTGAAGATGCTACTACTAAGAGTTGGTGGAGACAGTCCAATGGAGAATGTATTGCTGGTCCTTTAAAGGGCTACAAATTACAAGAAATAAAGTCAGAGCAATTAGTATTATCTGTATGGGTTAGAAAGCATCCTAATACTCAAGTTTTACAACCCGATGCTCAATTTAAAGTGCAGTTTGAAAAGATGGACACATATGATAAAGGAAAGTCTAAAGGAGAATTGACAAAAAGAGATACTGCATCTTGGAAAAGTAAATCATGGGTAATTGGTATTCAGGATGGCGTTAATGCTAGAACATACGATTGGAACCAACTAGTAAAACAAAAATTTATACAAGATTCACTTCCTAATAATCCAATTGTACTTTTCTTGGAGAATGATACGGCATCATTCCATACTTATAGTAGAAGCATCAATAATGTAACTTTGACATTCCTTAAAAAACAGGATTCTATATGGGATGTTAATACAGGATCACTATGGAGCTATGATGGAATATGTATTGATGGAAAATTAAAAGGTAAAACATTAACTAACATAAATAGTTATCAAGAATTTCTTCATTCTTGGGAGTTTTTTCATCCTAAAAGTGTTCGGTTCAAGCAGTAAAAGTTCTTTGATTGATTTTTAGAATTCATTGTCAGAAAATACAAATACATTTTTTTTATAGCTTTTTTAATTTTCTTTCTAATATACTTTTTGTTATAGCAACTTATAGAAATTTAAAAGTAGCTAAAATACAAAGTGAAATAAAACGAAAGGGGTCATCTACTTTATGATGAAATAATTAGATGAGTATAACTGCAGATAATATTATGATCTTTGATTTAAATAAGATGTTCGTAAATCTTGTCATTCAATATTTTAAACTTCAAATGAAGTTATTATTTATTGATGATTCAATTGGCGTCCAGCAATCCCCCCTTCCCATAATATGTTGGACTTGTTTTGCTAAAAGCAATTATTTAAATTAATTCGTTGTTCTTATATAGTTTTTACTGAAATTTGCATAAATGGAAAGAATAGACATAGATAGAATTATTGAAATGGCCTGGGAGGATCGAACACCTTTTGAAGCCATTACATTTCAGTTTGGTTTATCAGAAGCTGAAACAATTAAATTAATGCGGACTGAATTTAAACGCAACAGTTTTAATCTCTGGCGTAAGAGAGTCAATAGCGGTGTCAGTCAAAAGCACCTAATGAAAAGATCTGCTCAGATGAAAAGATTTAAATGCTCCAGGCAAAAAGCCATATCAATGAATAAGATAAGTAAGCGATAGGATAATTAAAGTATGAATCTTTTAATTTTATCCTCGGAAGGAATAGGGCAGGTTTGTTGTTTGCCAAATAAATAGTATCTATTTTTTGCAATGATATTATAAATGCCATCTCTTAAAAACTTTGGGAAAAGAAAACCATATTTTAATATATGAGGCCAACCAGAAATTTGTTTTGCAATTTCAATGATCGCATCAGATTTGTAAAAGACAATTCCATCTTTTATTAAAATAATGGATTTCCTATCATCTAAAAGATGATACTCTTTTATAATTTTTTCACCACCAGGTGTTTGCATTGCTGCAAATTGAAAAATATTATTTTTGTCATATTTAATTAATAATGATACTTGATTATTACACAAATTACACACGCCATCAAATAATACAATATTCATATAGTTTTATTGAACAGCTTTAATTTTCACTAGTTTAATGATTCTGATTTTATCAAATAGCTTGATAATGGGATAAACAGGGTCAATCACCCACCATTTTGCAGCAAAGTTGGGTCTTGCTCCTGCATGATGATGATTGTTTTGGAATAGTTCACCCAACATTAAAAAGTCGAAAATCAATGTATTTTTTGATTGGTCTTTTTCATCAGGAAAATTACGATAACCGTATTTATGGCCTGCCCAATTAACTATGGCACCTTGTATAGGGCCAATTAAAAAATGAATGGGTAATAACAAATACATCCACCAATGGGTAGCGAAGATGATGTAAAAACTAATATATAAACTCGCAAAAAACAATCTAGTCATTATGTGGTCTGCTATTTTGTCAATGGCAGGGTATTCAGGAAAATTTTTATCAAATTTTGGTTCCACTTGAATAGTGCCTGTTAATACTCCATTGTAAATATTTCTAGTGTGCATCATCATGGTAAACACTTCTTTGAAAAAGTGTGGGGTATGAGGATCCTTTTCAGTATCACTATAGGCATGGTGCATACGATGCAGAATAGCATAGGCCCTTGCATTTAAATAGGAGGTGCCCTGTGTCATCCAAGTGAAAACATACCAGAATTTCTCCCAAAATGGGGACATCGTAAACATTTTATGAGCAGAATAGCGATGTAAGTAAAAAGTTTGTCCAAACAAAGAAAGGTACCAGTGAAGTATTAGAAAAAGCAGTATAATCATTTTTATATTTATATTATTTCGAATATATGATACTATAAATAAGATTACATATTTTGTTTAAGTATTTAATAATTAATGGTTTAAAGAACGCACATTAATATAGGTGCTATTTTTTCTTTTTCTGAAGTGTTAAATAGTCAATATAGTAAATGAGCCTGATATTAAATTCATTTCCATGAGACTGTTGAAATACTTGAGATAAATTTTTGGTATAATTGGTATACTGTATACCATCAATCGGAAAATCGGAACCTAAAGCATTTTTCCATCCTATAATTAATTTACTTCCGTATTTAAAATCCCAGGTATAAAACATATCTAAATTAAAGGCGTTGAAATTCTGATCCTTGCCATTCACAAATGCATGCGGTAGAAAATCGCCATTCATATCTGTAGAATAAAAGGCATTATATAAGACTTGGCTCCAATAATGACGTGCACGCATGGTTAAATTCATTCTTGAAGTGAAATTGTAAATACCACTTAATACACTTGTAAAGCTTGTATTTTTACGACGTCCTGCGATGGGTTCACCATTGGCTTCTCTGAAAGCATATCCATATTGTCCATTATCAACTATTTGGTTTAAATCAAGGTCTAAAGTAAAATGTTCATTAAAACGATAACGTTGACCAAGTTCAATATTATTATAGGATTCTAATGGATAATTAGGCGCTTCAGCAAGACCCAAATTATATCGAATATGAAAACTCTTCCTGCTATCACTACTTCCACTTATCCCCGTATACCAATAGGGCATTCGTTTCATGGATTTACCTGGAGTTCGCATTTCAAAAAAATCTTGCTGCCAAATTGGTTGATAGTAAGCAGAAAATGTAATATCCCAAAAATTTCTAAAAACCCAAAAGCCTGTTCCCTTAAGAAGTACATTTGAAAATTTAAATGGCGTGTATAAATAAGTAGGCAAAACACTTATTGAAAAATTTTGACTTATAAAATTTTTAGTGGGGGTAAATACATAGTATCCAATTTTTCCAATGGCGGAAAATTCATTCGGAGATTTAAGATAACCCAAATCGTTTGGATCGTATTTTTCTGATTCTATGGTATTAGATAGGCTGTATTGCCAGTTTCCACTCACTTTGGCGAATTGCAGGTAATTCGCATAACCTCCATATGTATTGGCCCCTGTTATGTTACTATACCGCGCACCCCATGTAAAATTATATTGATTATTTTGGTCAAATAAATTTAAGTCAAGCCCACTCACATTCGAATTTCTAGACCCGCCACTTCGAAGCGCATTTGTGTTTGTAAATGTAATTGATGATCTGCCTTTTAATGCTTGATCTAACACTAAAATATTATAATTAGTAAGTGGCTCTGTTTCAATGGAAGTTCTTGCGCCAGTAGTTTTATTTTCAATGACGGCATACATGGGCGCAGTAACAGCATTGAATATTCCAATTCCTAATTTAGATTTATTGCGTCCAGAAAATTTTGAAGCATTGTATAATTGTGTAATGCCCGGATTTGTAATCATTCTCAAATTAGCGTCATTATTTACTTGATTCATTACCGCTTGGTAATTGGTGGGTGTAGTTCCCACTCTTCTTGAATAAAACAATCCTGCTTTATTGAAAAGTTCTAAGCCTTCTGTAAAAAAGGGTCTGTTTTCTTGAAACTGAACTTCATAGGGGGTAAGGTTTAGCACGACATTATCTGAAACTACTTGACCAAAATCGGGAATTAAAGTTGCGTCTAAGGTAAAACTTTCATTCACGCCATATTTTAAATCCATTCCGCCATTGCGTAAAAAATTGGTATTGGTTTTGCCATTTGCTAGAGGGGTTGTTCTAATACCAGCTGTAACATAAGGCAATAGAGATAGTCTAAGAGGAGGTACAATTTTCACTACGCCTGTTAAATTTCCAAATTGGTTTACAAAACCATTTTGCTTTGGATCTACTTTATTCCAAAAAGAACCTTCATTATTTCGTCGAGTATATCTTTGAAAATTAATACCCCAGTCTTGTATTTCTTTTTTTGAAAAACGCAATGCAGAATAAGGGATTTTCATTTCTACTATCCAGCCATCATTTTGCATCGTTACTTTACTTTCCCAAACGGCATCCCAAGTATAATCAGTGGGCAAACCAAACTGTGAAACTTTATTAGCCACCAAACGGCCATCTGACTGCACGTTTCGGGCAGTTACTAAAAACTGATATCCATTTTGATTGTCATTATAGGTGTCGAAAAAAACACTAAAATAGTCTATATCTTGGCGAGATTCTCCATCACGTGCCGTTAACTGCTTGCGCATGAGTTGGGGATCATCATAAATATAAGCGCCTATATAAACCGCTTGATCACTATATAATACTCTTACTTCTGTTTTTTGTTTTGCAGGAATACCAAATGTTGGAAAATTTACAATAAAACTATCTGCTATGGCAGCTTGTTGCCAAACTGCCTCATCCAAAATACCATCTATTTTTATAGGGGTATTAATTTTTAAGGCAGCCAGATTTTTTTCTTGTGCAATAACATTTGTTACTAATAGGACCGCTAAAATTAAACCTAGGATTTTATTCATATGAAGTGCGTAAAAATATATAAATAACCATTACCAAAGACCGAATTAATTAAAATCTTATGATAAATGGTATTTAGTAAATTTTAATTGCTATATCGCACAGCTAAATCCTATTTTATGATTATTTTTTTACAGGGGTAAATTTCTTTTTTTTACAAGCATCACTACAATACTTTACGTCCTCCCAGGTCTTCTCCCATTTTTTTCTCCAACTGAATGGTCTATTGCAATGAAGGCAATTTTTGGTGGGTAAGTCTCCCTTTTTTATATTTTTTTGTTTTCCATTTTTCATACTATCATTTGTCTAAAAGTGAGATTAATCCTAGGGCTTTTAATTTTTTTTGATTTTGGTAGAGAGTGTAGCCAGTTTTTTTGTAAGCTCCCAGACATTTCTAATAAAGATCCATTCTCAAGCACAATTGAATGTGATTCCTTATTGCTTTTGTGCTTTAAAGCAAACTTTCTTTCAGCACCAAAGCTTAATGAAGCAATGGAGCTATTGGGGACAATTTCTTTCTCATCATCGGAATGCCAACCCATACCTTCATCTCCATCATGATACAGATTTAATAAACATGCATTGTAATTACATCCAGTTTGATTGGTAATAAATTGTTTTATTTCCATCAATAATTGTGTCCACTCTTTACCTTTCTTAGTTTTATTGGAATACGTATAATGAATCATGCTATCTGAATAAAATGCGACTTTTCTTTTAGTCGTTATTTCTTTTCCAAACATGATTAGGTTTTCATTTATCCATTCTATCTTATTAAGTAACTCATTAAAATAGTAATCATTTTGTTCGTTATTAAATAGGGTACCAAAGTAATGAGCCTGACCATCTTGGTTTATAATATTGGGGAAATTTATTTTCATTTTATATTTCAATTATTCGCATTTCACATTATTTATCCAAGTAAATTCCCTTGGTGCTCTACAACAAATTTAGATCAATTCGATTCATTAAAATTCATTCAAATGGATCCTAAAAATCTATGGTTTCCTAGGTTCCTCCTATTCAATAGTTTGATTTTCAGGGATAAATTTGCAAATAGGGAGATAAATAATAGAAGGGGCTAATAACAGGTAAAATATTACATGAAAAATTTTAGCTGTTATTCTATGAAACTGATTAACTGAAGCCGTTTTGTTTAAATATTGTTTCATTTTAACACGAAATTTGTTAAACAAAAACGAATAAAAATCTATTTTTTTATATTTTTTAACATTTTATTTAAAAATTATTTTTAACTTTTATACCGATAAAACATCAACGATTGTTTTGCGATTACCCATCATTACGTATTAAAAAAATACATAATTACAGCTATAACGAATTGTCGATTGTTATATATAAATATGTTCACCAAAACTCAACAATATGGATCATTTGTTTCTTCTTGATGCTACGATGGCGATTGCAAAGACCGACTATGTGTCTTTCACTTTCTTCGTAGGTACAATGGCTATGATGGCCGCGGCTGTATTTTTCTTTTTAGAATTGAACAACACTAGTAAAGAGTGGAGAACTTCAGTACTTGTATCTGGGTTAATCACTTTTATTGCTGCTGTTCACTATTACTACATGCGTGGTTACTATTTAGAGACGCATGATAGTCCTACATTTTTCCGTTATGTAGACTGGTTATTAACTGTGCCTTTAATGTGTGTTGAATTCTATTTAATCACAAAAAAAGCAGGTGGTACTACAAGCTTATTATGGAAGATGATTTTAGCTTCTGTTGTAATGTTAGTTACAGGCTATTGGGGTGAAGCTGTTGCCCCAGCTCAAGCTACTTTATGGGGAACTTTAAGTGCTATCGCATACTTCTACATTGTGTATGAAGTTTGGGTAGGAGATGTTAAAAAATTAGCCACTGGTGCTGGTACTGCAGTAGCGTCTGCTAATGCTGCATTAGGTTGGTTTGTATTAGTTGGTTGGGCTATTTATCCATTAGGATATTTAATTGGCACAGCTGATGGTCAATGGTATGCTAGCTTCAAAAATATTGGAATCGACATGAACGTTATTTACAATATTGGTGATGCTGTTAATAAAATTGGTTTTGGTTTGGTTATTTATAGCTTAAGTAGAAAATCTGCTTAATTTATCACAATAACTTTTATGGGGCAAGTTGGTTACTTGCCCCATTTTTAATTTATATACATGCAAATAAAACTTCGCCTTTATTTAATATTATTTGCATTTTTTTTATTTCTAGTAGATAGTGTTTTCGTTTTAAATAACAGCACTCAAATTTCATTCTTAATTATTGTATTAATTCTTTTTGGAGTTCCCCATGGGGCTTTAGATTTATACATAGACCAATATTTACATAAGTCGGATAGTAATCAAAAAATATTTTTATTAAAATATATAGGTAACATTATTGCTTATGCTTTAGTTTGGTATTTTTTCCCCATTGCAGCTTTGATCATCTTTATTCTTATTACTGCTTTCCATTTTGGAGAAATAGATTGGTTGGGAAAAACTGATAATTTGGTTCATAAAGTAGCATACTCAGTGATCGGATTATTATGGATTTTATTGTTGCTTTCTAAGAATATTAATTTCGCACTGCAAATATTTATTAGAATGGAGCGCTCTGCATTTAATGAAAATCAATTAATTGCTTTAGCACATAAAATTTATCCCTTAACACTAGTTGGATTATTTATTATTTATTTTATAATATTCTTTTTTAAGAATCATTTTTTCTCAAATGACAAATTGTATTACTATTCATTGATACAGCAAATGACACTAATCATTTTCGCCTTTTTTATGCCTCTTTGGCTTTGTTTCGCCTTTTATTTTGGCTTCTGGCACTCCTTATTATCTTTTGATAAAATAAGAATCACATTTAGTATGCCGAATGATTTTAATGGATGGAAGAGTTTACTATATAAAGCTGCTCCATTTTCAATTATGGCATGGTTTGGGTTTGCTTATATTACTTTCTTAACGCTAAATAGTAAAGATGCATCTGGCATTTTTACACTGCTTTTTATAAGCTTATCTGTATTAGCGCTCCCTCATTTGCAAATATTTACTAAGATCAAATTGAAACCGGATTGAGCTTAGGTTTATTTTTATTACATAATAATATTGTCCAATCGTAATCTAAAATAGTATTAGTTTTCATTATTAATGACGAGTTGTTGAAATAATGAATGATAATAAACCAATTACACCTATTGCAATTACCAGACCAAATCCTGCTGGTATAATAAACAGCCACTATAATCTCGCTAGGTGTTTATCCAATATTGATAATTTGACCATTTGAAATTAATTCTCTGTTTAATCTGTTATTTTCAATAATTTCTAATACTTTATTCCATCTTTTATCGGAATGAAGCGCATCTAGTAATTCATTATCTGTGATAACATATTTATTACTTAAATGACCTTTTTCAGCAACTCTTAATAATTGAAAAAAGGCATTGTCTGGTTTATTAAGCTGAGCATAACATACGGCTGCATTAATACGGTGAATTACTTTACCCAAGTTTTTATTTTCTTTAAAAGCAATTTCATATTTTATTACTGCTGCTGCATAATTTTTGGCTCTCATTAAAGAATCCGCCATTTCAGTTAAGTCGTCATAGCTGTTTTCCCCCAAATATTTTTCATTTCCCTGTTGGTAAAAAACCTTGTATCCACCCAGACCATTAGATAAGGGTAGGTTGTTTGAAAAATCGTCTGTGACAATGATGCTATTTACGTCCCATTTAGATTGTCCGAAACTAGTTAAATGAATGCTTATAAAAGTAACGATCCCTATTATTAATTTTTTCATAGTATAAATTTTAGCACATGTTTACAAAAACATCTTCAGTAATACATCCAAAAACTGTCTTTCCAGCCCAGGTTTTAAAATCATTGATAATATAAAATCCATCATACACACTTACGAGATGAAAACAACCGTCATTTAATAATCGAATTTCATAATACAAAAAGATATAACTAAAATCTTGATTTGTAAATGACTTTTTAGAATTTAAATGTGATGAGTTTGCTTTTGTAGTCTCTGTGACAGCAAGTAATAATAAACAAATAAATAGTAGCTTTTTCATAATATATTTTTTTAATGAATTATAAAATTAGGGCGACTATTAAAAATTACTTGTAAAATTAATTAAATATTTAATTAGAATTACTACTACATTTTTAACATTTTTGTAGTTTACTGAGACTATATTCTAAGTTTTACATAATTTTTAAAATTAAAAAAGGGCGTATCTAATACGCCCTTAAATAACAACACCTATCAACCTTTGGGGAAAATCCTTATACTGCTTTACTTAGGTTCATTTGATTTGAAATGCCTTCTAAATTATGTTCTAGTATTTGAATTTTATTTTTCATTACTTCTATTTCTGGATTTTTTTCAATGAAAACATTTTTTTTATTGAGCATATGACCCTCGCCAGTTAACAACCATTTAATATCTAGGATTTTATAATGATGGTGTATTTTTTCCAGAATATTAGACCCAATAGAGCCATTCTTTTTTTGTTTTGCAAAATATCCATTAGAGATATTAATACTTCGTTCGAATGATCTTGGATCTGGTTATGGTACATTCCCAATTGATTTATCTGCAACTGGAGTGACTGCAGGGACTTATGGAGCAGCCACTCAAACACCCATTTTAACAGTAGATGCTAAAGGTAGAATAACAAGCGTTTCAAATACCACTATCTCTGGTGTTTCTACTATTGGTTCTGCATTGGAGAGTGCAAAAATAATTGTAGGAGGATCTAATAATTTAGCCACTAAAGTAAGTATGAGTGGTGATGTGTTAATCAATAATTTAGGTGCAACTACCATCGATAATAATAAAATCACAACTACTAAAGTATTAAATAAGGCCATCACATTTTCTAAAATTCAAGATGTAAGTGCTACTGATAAAATTTTAGGAAGATTTAGTGCAGGGGCTGGAGATATTGAAGAAATTTCAACCATAGGAACAGGCTATGTAGTAAGAGAAGGTAGCCCAAGTTTTTCTGGAGCACCTACTGTACCTACTCCTTTAGCGATTTCTAATGACTTAACGATTGCAAATACTGCTTATGTTACAAGAGCAGTAGGAGCTATTAATGTTTCTAATATTACAGGAATTTTGCCAGGTGCTAATGGAGGAACAGGTGTTGATAATACTGGAAAAACAATAACTCTTGGAGGAAGTTTAACACTTCAGGGTAATTACACTACTAAGTTTAGAACATTAGGCAATACTGATTTGACATTACCTGTTTCGGGAACATTAGCAACAGAAGCGCAACTTGCAGCCATTGCAGGGGGTAATTTTTCTGGAGGGCAAATTACAGGAATCATATCACCATTAAATGGAGGAACAGGAGTATCAAATGATGCAAGTAAAACTATTACATTAGGTGGTGCTTTATTAACGGATGGCGCTTTTGCTACTACATTAAGATCTACTGCAACAACTGATATTACATTACCCAATACTGGAACTATTGCAACTATTGACCAAAGTGAAACTTTTACCAATAAAACAATTTCAGCAGCTAATAACACGATTCAAAATATTACAAATGCAAATATTAGTAGCTCAGCAGCTATTGCAGATACTAAATTGGCAACAATAGTTACTGCAGGTAAAGTTTCTAATGCTGCCACTACTGCTACTTCTTTAAATACTGCTAGTGCTATAGTTGCAAGAGATGCTAATGGAGATTTTTATACTCGTACTGTCTTTGGAGATGTAAGTGGTAATGCGACGACTGCAACGCAACTAGCTACTCCTAGAAATATTTTTGGAGTTGATTTTGATGGTACAGCAAATTTATCACATGTTATTTCTTCCCAATATGGAGGCACTGGATCAGCCTTTGTTAAATTTTTAGGAGTAAGTACTTCAATAAAAAATTATATTTTACCTGATGCAGATGCCACCATTTTAACTACCAATGCAAAAGTCACAGCAGCCCAAGGCGGAACCGGTGTTGCATTTGCTGATGCTAATTTAGTATTTGCAGGCCCAACTTCAGGATCTGCAGCCGCACCTAGTTTTAGAGCATTGGTAGCGGATGATTTACCAAGTGGAAGTAGTCAATATATTAACAACTCAACTTTACAACAAAGCTCAGCAAATTTTAATATTAGTGGCAATGGCCTATTGGGTGGGTATGTATCTGCAAGTTCTTTTAAAATACCTAGTGGATCCTCTGCACATTTCTTAAAAGCAGATGGATCATTAGACACAAAGTCCTATGCATCTATCACAGGTAGTGAATCACTTACTAATAAAACCATTAATGGGTTAAGTTTCACTCCAAATACTATTGGCTTTTCCATTGCAGGAGGGACGACATCAAAAAGCTTAACGGTAAATGATGCATCAAGTATTAGTGGAGATAATACCGGGGATATTAGTTTGTCAGGACAAAATTATATGAGTTTAAGTAATCAAGTCATTACTGCCAATGCGGTTGATTTAGCAGGAACAAATGTAACAGGAACTTTAGCAGCAGCAAGGTTTCCTGGTTTATTAGGTGATGTGACCAATTCAGTGGGGAGTTTAACGACCACTTTAACAGATGGAGCTGTTACCATCAACAAAATGGGAAATAAAGCGGTGAGTTTTTCTAAAATGCAGGATATAAGTTTACAAACTTTATTAGGGAATTCAAGTTCTTCCAACGCAGGAAGTATTCATGAAATTTTAATTGGATCAGGTTTAACTTTAGATGCTAGTTCACATACTTTGACTGCATCGGGTAGTGGCGGAACAGTGACAGGTGTAACAGCAACCTTACCTATTTCATCCACAGGCGGTAATGCACCTGTAATTTCTATTAGCCAAGCAGGTACCAGTTCTAATGGGTATTTAAATGCAACTGACTGGAATATATTTAATAATAAACAAGCAGCGGGATCTTATTTATCGGGTACGGTAGCTATTGCCAATGGTGGAACTGGTGCTACTGATGCAAGTGCTGCAAGAACGAATTTAGGTTTAGCGATTGGTTCTAATGTTTTGGCATATCGAACTTTTGGAACAGCAGCCAATAGTGCCACTACCGATTTTTCACCTGTCGCAGGATCATCTTCCATCACAACTTTAGGAACTATTACAACAGGAATTTGGAATGCAACACCAATTTCTGATACTTATATTGCAAGTTCAGGATCTTGGAATGCAAAAGAAAGTGCTTTAACTTTTACTAGTCCATTATCAAGATCTACTAATACTATTTCAATTCAAGCAGCAACGGGGAGTGCCAATGGATATTTATCTTCCACCGATTGGTCCACATTTAATAGTAAACAAGGAGCTATTACATTAACTACTGATGGAACTTCAGGAGCAGCCACCTTAGTGGGGAACACATTAAATGTTCCAAAATATACAGGTGGCGGGACAGTCACAAATATTTCAGCATTAACCATCGGCACATCTGGTTCAGATATTAATAGTACCGTTGCCAATGCAACTACAACTCCAGTGATTACTTTAAATATTCCTGATGCATCAGCTACTGCAAGAGGGGTAGTAACAAATGCAGCTCAGTCTCTCGGAGGAGTCAAGACTTTTTCATCTACTCCTACTTTTTCTACCATGACTGCAGGCTCTTTATTATTTGCTGGAACGAGTGGTGCATTGAGTCAAAATAATGCTAATTTATTTTGGGATAATACCAATGCCCGATTAGGAATTGGAACTACAGCACCATCAACTCCATTGCATGTGTATTCTGCAACATATCAGAATGCTTTTTTTGAATCCCCGTCAGATAATCAAGTAACCATTGCATCAAAGTCATATAGTGCAAAATCGGTTTTAACTTTTTCAGGTTTTGGCGGCTGGAATGGCTATTCAATTGTACAACAATCAAATGCGGGAAGTAGCACGGGAGCAACATTAAATTTCAATAAATCATCTAATATTAATGCTTCAGTAAGCACTATGTTTTTTGATGTTTCCAGTCAAGTGGGTATAAATACTATTACACCCTCTGCAAGACTCAATGTAGTGGGTACGACAAAATTAGAAGGTCAAACTACTATAAATGGAAGTACTACTGCTTCTGGAGCAATTGCTCAGGGAGTAATTGTTTCACCCACATTGAATGCAGCTGCTAATGGTGATGTTTTAATTGGCATGGATTTAAATCCCAGCTTTTCAAACGGATCATTTACCAGTGTAAAAAACATTGGTTTGAAAGTGCAAGGAATGAATATATGGCAAGGTGGGGGTACAATAAGTTCAAGTACTGCGGTGGGTAAAGATGCACTGAATAGTAATACTACGGGGTCCGCCAACTCAAGTTTTGGATATCAAGCATTATACAGTAATACCACTGGGAGTTATAATATTGCATTCGGATATACTTCATTAAATAGTAATACGAGCGGAACCGCTAACAATGCATTTGGAATGCAATCTTTAACTTCCCTATCTAGTGGAAGTTTTAATAACGCTTTTGGACAAGTAACCCTAGGAAGTTTAACGACGGGTTCAAATAATACTGCGTTTGGGACTTCTGCTGGCAGATGGTTTGGGGGAATTTATACTGGTAGTAGTAATAATTTAGCTACATCAAACAATAGCATTTTTATCGGATATTATGCAAGTCCTTTAGCAGATGCGTCTACAAACGAAATTGTAATAGGTGCAAGTGCAACTGGTTTAGGAAATAATAGTACTGTTATAGGAAATTCAAATACTACTAAAGCACAAATATTTGGAACATTACAAACCCAAGGAAATAAACTTTCTATTTCCGCGAAAACTGGAGCTTATACTATTCTAACTTCGGATCAAATAGTAACGGGAGATGCTACTTTTGCACCATTCACGATTACACTTCCTACCGCAGTATCAAAAGATGGCCAAACTTTTACGATTAAAAAAATTGATGCGAGTGCGAATGCGGTGACAGTGGGAACTACCTTGTCTCAAACCATTGATGGAAGTACGACTTATAGTTTACTTACTCAATACAAATATCTAACTCTAGTTAGTGATGGCGCTAATTGGATGATAGTAGGAGGGAATTAAATGTTGTGACATTGTTTAATTTATAAATTTCACAATCAATGCTTTATGAAACAAAAGTGCTTTAGAATAGTGCTTTTAGACTAATTTCTAATATTTGAAGTCATTTACTTTTAAAAAAAGTTTTATATGTTACCTTTGTGGGGTAATATGCTAAAATCTGCAAAAAATATACTTTCTTTTCAAAGGTCCCCCAATTTTGTAACCATTTTTTGGTTCTTGGTTCCTTTTGTGGCAGTATTATTAGAAATAGGTCGAGGTGATTCCCACATAAATAATTTTCTTATTTATAAAAATGTTTTTTGGCATACACTTCATCAACAAAATTTGTATAGTTTTTATCCTGCTGAATACATGGATAAAAATCATTATGGTCCTTTATTTAGTATTTTAATTGCACCCTTTGCATTATTACCCAATTTTATAGGTGCTACACTTTGGGCTATGTTAAATGTATGGGTCTTATTTTATGCGGTTCATAAATTGCCAGTTTCAATTTGGGGTAAAAATATTATTTTATTAATTTGTTTAATTGAAACTTTAACGGCAGTTCAAAATTTACAATTCAATCCAATGCTTTGCAGCTGGATTTTATTGACTTATGTATGTATTAAAGAAGATAAATTGGGGTTAGCAGCCATGTTAATTGTGGCAGGAACATTTATAAAACTTTATGGAATTGTAGGTATTCCTTTTATTTTCTTTACCAAAGATTATAGAAAGTTAATTGCCTACTTGATATTATGGGCGATCATATTTTTTTGTTTACCTATGTTTATTTCAAGTCCCGAATTTGTGACCCAATCTTATTTTGATTGGTATCAATCTTTACTTGAAAAAAATATTGAAAATATATCTTCTTATCAAAGTAGTGGGATGACAGACATTTCTGCGATGGGTTTTGTGAAAAGGGTGACTGGATTTTATAAGCTACCTAATTTTTATTTTACTATTCCAGCAGGCATTTTAATGCTTTTGCCCTTATATCGTTTTTCCAAGTGGAAGGATATTAAATTTCAATTATCTTATTTGGCGCAACTTCTCATTGGGTTGGTCATTTTTAGCACTTCTGCTGAATCACCTACGTATGTGATTGCGGTAACGGGTTTTGGGGTTTGGTATGTATTAAATGCACCCAAGCCTGCTAAATGGATGTATATTTTATTAATATTTGTTTTAGTGTTAACTGTATTTTCTCCTACCGACTTATTCCCGAGATACCTAAGAGAAGAGTTTGTAGTAAAGTACTCTCTTAAAGCTTTGCCATGTTTTATTGCCTGGTTAACAATCAGCTTTCATTTACTTTTTGCTAACTTTGACAAAAATCAATCCAATGCACACCAGGCTTGAGATCATATTACCCGCTCATAATGAACATGGAAATGTGATTCCTATTTATGATGAAATTAAGCAGGCGTTAGCAATCACGAAATATGAATATACCATATTATTTGTAGATGATGGAAGTACTGATGAAACACTTTGTCAGATAAAAGATTTAGCTAAGCAAGACAACAAAGTAAAATATATTGAACTTTCGCGAAATTTTGGACATCAAAATGCCATCAAAGCTGGCTTAGATGCTTCTGATGCAGATGTGATTATTATGATGGATTGCGATTTGCAACACCCTCCTCATTTAATCAATGAATTATTAAGACAATATGAACTAGGCTATGATATTGTTCGCACACATCGTATAGAAAATGAAACTGCTAGTTATTTCAAAAGGAAGACTTCTAATTTGTTTTATAAAATACTAAATAAACTATCGGATATCACCCTGGAACAAGGTTCTGCTGATTTTAGACTTATTAGCGGAAAAGCAATTGAGCAATTAAAATCTTTTAATGAGTTTGACTTATTTTATAGAGGTTTGATTAAGTGGATGGGATTCAAACAAATCAGCTTGAAATATAATCCTCAAGAAAGGTTAACCGGTCAAACTAAGTATACTTATAAGAAAATGATCAGTTTTGGTTTAAAAGGCTTTACTTCTTTTAGCACTAAACCTTTATATTTTGCAGCTTATCTTGGATTTGTTTTCGCTATTTTCTCTATTATGTATATTCCTTATATCATTTATTCATTTTATGCTGGAACAGAAGTGCAGGGCTGGGCATCCGTGATTGCTACAGTTGCTTTTTTTGGAGGAGTCAACCTCATGATTTTAGGAATTATTGGTATTTACTTAAGTAAATTATTTTCGCAAAGTAAGAATAGGCCTCACTATATTGTTAAAGAATCTAATTTATGATTCCTAAAATTTTATTGAGTTTTGATGTAGAGGAATTTGATATGCCTTTGGAGTATGATTTTAATATTTCTCCTGCTGAACAAATGAAAGTTGGAAAGTTAGGGTTGGATAAATTAATGCCCCTATTATCAGATTCTGATATTCAATGTACTTTATTTACTACCGCTAATTTTGCAAATCAATATCCTGATGACATACGTCAATTAGCAAAACAACATGAAATAGCTTCTCATACTTTTTATCATTCTTCTTATGCCACTGAGGATTTGAAAAATTCTCGCGAAAGATTATCTGAAATAATTCAGAAGGATGTAGTGGGCATAAGAATGCCACGTATGAAACAAGTTCCTGTGAGGGATATGATAAATGCAGGCTATTCCTATGATGCATCTATTCACCCTACATGGCTACCAGGCAGGTATAATAATTTTCATTTACCTACCAGCCTCTATAAAGAAGAGGGGTTAATTCGTGTGCCAGCTTCTGTTAGTACTTTTTGTAGGATTCCTTTATTTTGGCTTAGTTTTAAAAACTTTCCTTATTCATTGTATCTACAATTAGCTTTGTATTCCCTCCAAAAACAGGGTTTTTTAAGTTTATACTTTCATCCTTGGGAATTTGTTGACGTTAGCGGCTATGGGTTACCTAATTATACCGTAAAGGGTTGTCAGTCAATACTATTTGGGAAATTGAATCAATTAATAGCCGACCTTAAGCTTCATGGTGAATTTATAACATACAAGGATTTTGTTCAAATGCAATCTAAAGATTAAACCTTACCTATATGGGGATGTCTAACAAGAAATAGACGCCATGAGGATTGCCTTATTATTCATCTTATTTGTATCAATTACATTTTTAAGTAGACAAGAAAGCAGAGATATTTAATTGTCTTTGCCTCATTTTTCTTCTTTTTTCAAAATTCTTTTTTGAATCATCTTTTATTAGGTTTTTATAGTATACCTTTTGTTGTCTTGGCCTACCCATTAGAAATGTGTCTAAACCTATATTTCTATGTTTTCAAATAGAGCATATCCGCTATTGAATTTTGATAATTTCGATTCTATATTGTGCAGGTATGATAGTAAGTAAATCTGAATTCACCGTCATTGTGGGAGCTAATGTTAGAAGCTATCGTCTCAAGGCCAATTTAACTATTGAACAATTAGCTTTTAATGCAGGGTTAACCTATTCTCAAGTAAGTCGAATTGAGTTAGGTAAAATAAAAACAAGTGCTTATACTTTATATGTTTTAGCAAAGCATTTAAAAGTAACACCCAATGAATTATTGGTTGTTCAAATTTCGCAGTAATTTAAATTTTAAATTTTATATTTTTTCTTTCTCCTTGCTCTTCTCTTTCTCTTTTCCCTTCTTTTTCTCAAACATCACTTTTAACCCCCATTAAAATTGAGTATTATCCATCCTTCTTTTTTAGAAATCGAAAGTGAGTCAGCACTTCGGCATTTTATTTACCATTTAAAAATGGATATCTGGATAAATGAAAATAAAACATTGTATAATATGATTACAGATAATGTTGTCATAAATACTTCCTATGCTAATGATGCCATTTTAGTCACGGAATATGTCAACATCAATAAATTTTACAATTTATATAAAGCTTGTTTGCACTTTATGAATTCTCGAAACGTATAATTTTATAAGAAAGTAAATAAGGAAGGAAGTAATTAGGGAAGAAAGGAAGTGAGTAATTAGGGAAGAAAGGGAGTCGGAGTAGAACTTATAGACCTCAGATTTTATGTTAGTCCAACTATTTTAACTCAACCTTTTTATTTTTTTGATGTTATAGTCTTTATAATAATAGATTCATTATGTCAAATTATGTAATTATTGGAGGGTCCTCTGGAATGGGACAGGAAGCGGTAGCGCATTTGTCAGCACTTGGGAATAGAGTATACGCAACTTATCATACTCACCCAGTGGTATCTGATAGTGACTTGATTAGTTATCATCCTTTAAATGTATTAGACGAGTCTTTGGACTTTTCATTCTTACCCGAAACCATTGATGGTATTGTATATTGCCCAGGGGCTATTCAATTACGACCTTTTGGTCGAATAAGTCCTTCCGATTTTATAGCTGATTTTAATTTACAAGTGGTGGGGGCCATTAAATGTATTCAAGCTTTATTGGGTACACTTAAAAAGGGAAGCCAGCCTGCTATTGTTTTATTTTCTACCGTAGCGGTTCAAACTGGATTAAATTTTCATACTCAAGTTTCTGTCTCCAAAGGAGCGATTGAAGGTTTGACGAAATCTTTGGCTGCAGAATTAGCACCCACTATTAGAGTGAATTGTATTGCCCCGGGATTAACCAATACACCACTTGCTGCCAACTTATTAAATACAGATCAAAAAATGGAAGCCAACGCGCAACGACATCCTTTGAAAAGGGTAGGTACTGTTCAGGATATGGCACATATGATTGAATTCTTATTATCTGATAAATCATCTTGGATGACTGGTCAAATTTTACATGTGGATGGGGGAATGAGTACCCTCAAAACTGCGTAATTGAAAATTTTGATTTATATTTATACAATAAAATAGATATTTATGGGATTTCACATTAATAAAAAGATCGCTGCCAAAAATACAGCAAGCACTTCTAAAGCCACAGTGCAATCGGGAAGTTCAAAATTTATAGCAAAAGCAAACACTAAATCTACAGGAGCTTCCAAAAAACCTATTAAAACAGGTGGATCAAGAGGCAGTTGATTAGATGAAGATATATTTCTTATAATCTATTTTATAATTGATTATCAAGGCTTTATGAAAAAATCATACAGCCTTTTTTTATTCCCTTGGCTTTCATCAAAAAGGAGCTACTTCCTTTAAAAAAGTCCTTATATTTATTTACAAATTTATACAACACATGAAAAAGTTTTTAACTGGATGTCTTTTGCTTTTAAGTATGGTGGGTTGGAGTCAAATTAAACCTACTTCTGGAGCTGATCGATTAAAAAGTAATGATTTAAAAGTGCAATTAGTTGCAAAATCAACGGTGAATAACACCGCTTTTAGAAACATAGGGCCTTCTGTAATGAGTGGTCGCGTAGTGGACATTGAAATCAACCCCAATCAAACTACCGAATTTTATGTAGCCTATGCATCAGGTGGTGTATGGCACACTGTAAACAATGGTCAAAGCTTTACGCCCATTTTTGATTCAGTAGCTTCTTTAATTATTGGAGATATTGCTGTGAATTGGAAAGAAAAAACAATTTGGGTAGGAACAGGTGAAGTGAATAGTAGCCGTTCTTCTTATGCAGGTATGGGGGTATATAAATCTTCTAATGATGGGAAATCTTGGGAATATTTAGGTTTACCTGAAAGTCATCATATTGGAAAAATTCAATTGCATCCTACCGATCCAAATACAGCGTGGGTAGCTGTATTAGGTCATTTGTATTCTGAAAATAAAGAACGTGGAATTTATAAAACATCAGATGGTGGTAAAACTTGGAAGCAAACTTTATTCATTGACGCTAACACAGGCGGCATTGATATTGATGTAGATCCAAAAAATCCAAATACATTGTATGCAGCAATGTGGTATAAAACTAGATCCATCTCTAATTTTGTAGAATCTGGAAAAACAAGTGGTATTTATAAAAGTACCAATGGTGGTGATAGCTGGACATTAGTATCAACACCTACTTCAGGATTCCCAAATGGGGAGGGTGTAGGTCGAATTGGAGTCGCTGTGTATCCTGAAAATCCATCTATCGTTTATGCGATTGTAGATAATAATTTTCAACAAGCAGCAACTGGTAATAATGCTCGTCCAGTGGATTCTACACGTTATGTATTACGTGATTTTAAAGATTTAACGAAAGAACAATTTGTAGCATTAGACGATAAAAAATTAAATGCTTTTATTCGTTCTCCACGTAATGGTTTGCCTGCTAAATATACTGCTGCTAATATTAAAGAAGCAGTTCAAGAAGGCAAGTTAGCTCCTAATTGTATTTGGGATTATTTATTTGATGCAAACACTGCCTTGTTTGAAACACCTATTATTGGTGCCGAAATTTATCGCAGTGAAGATGGCGGTGCATCATGGAAAAAAACACACGAAAAACCTATTAACTTATATAGTACTTACGGATATTATTTTGGTAAAATATTTTTGAGCCCAAAAAATCCTGACAAATTAGTCGTTACTGGTGTTGGTATTTTATTAAGTACCGATGGAGGAAAAACATTTAAAGAAATGGGTAAAGAAAATGTACACTCCGATTACCATTTTGCTTGGATGGATGCTGCAAATGACAGTCACATGATTATTGGTAATGATGGCGGATGTAATATTAGTTATGACAATGGAGACCATTGGTTTAAAGCTAATACGCCTGCTGTGGGACAATACTATAATATTGCTGTAGATATGGCAAAGCCTTATAATGTATATGGTGGATTGCAAGATAATGGTACTTGGTTTGGCTCTAGTGCTACAAAGGAAAATTTTGATTGGTTTGATAGTGGCCATAACCCTTACACAAGTATTAATGGTGGCGATGGTATGCAAGTGCAAGTAGATTGGAGAGACAGCAAAACTGTTTACAGTGGGTCTCAGTTTGGAGCCTATTCTCGTCAAAATCTACAAACTAAAGAACGCAAAGGAATTAGACCTTCTCGTGATTTAGGTGAACCAGCTTTAAGATACAACTGGCAAACTCCAATTTTATTGAGTAAACATAATCAAGATGTATTTTATTATGCGACCAATAAATTTCATAGATCTATGAACAAGGGAGATAGTTTAGTGACTTTGAGCGCTGACTTATCTACTAATCCAACACAAGGTGACGTGCCTTTTGGAACCGCCACTACGATGAGCGAAAGCCCATTACGTTTTGGACTTATTTATGTAGGTACAGATGACGGCAATGTGCATGTATCTAAAGATGGCGGATATAATTTTAATTTAATCAATCAAAAATTACCTAAAGGATTATATGTTAGTCGTGTAACAGCAAGTGCGTATAGCGAATCTAAAGTGTATGTTACTTTAAATGGATATCGTAATGATCATTTTGGTTCTTATGTATTTGTGAGTGATGATTATGGTGCTAACTGGAGACAAATCATGAAGGATTTACCTTTAGAGCCCGTGAATGTCATTACCGAAGATAATATTTCAGCAAACGTTTTATATGTTGGAACAGATGCTGGAGTGTATGTGAGTGTGGATGGCGGTGCCACTAGCATGGGTTGGAACAATGGTTTGCCTAAAGCAGTTCCAGTGCATGATATTGTAATTCACCCAAGAGATAATGAAATTATTTTAGGAACACATGGTCGTAGCTTGTATATAGCTAAATTAGAAGACCTACATAAGCAAGTTGCTGCTAAAAAATAAAAGTTACACTTTATAAATGGTTTAACATTTGGCGAATTTATATTAAAAGACCCTCCCCGCCCCGAAAATCGGGGCGGGGAGGGTCTTTTTTTGTATTCGATAGATTTTACTAAATTAAAATGAGCCTAAAAATAGAAGATTATAGTATAGTATATTGTACTAAAAGATAGTGAGTGATTTTAAATACGTTGTTTTATTCAACACTTGGTTTTATAAAACACATTTATTTATTAAAATAAGGTGTTTCAATGTCAGATACCATTTCCTTTTGTTGCCAATAAGCTAAACTCACAATAGTACCATCGGATGTTTTTAAAACACGTCCAAAAATCGCATTGATAGGGTTGAAACTAAGATCGGTTACTCCAACAGTAAAGCTGGTAGGAGCTTCGGGTACTTTGGGAGTCGCAATAGCAGGGGCTTCTGCACCTTCGCTAGTTGTTGCTGGTGCCACAGCGGCTGGTGCAGCTTTGGGTGGAGGACTGGCCTGCACTTTTACAGTGTATTTATTAAAAGTTAGAAGGTCCTGTAAAAATTGCACACGTTCTGCGTTCACATTTTTTTCAACAATGCCACACTTAACACCATCTACATCTTCAAATTCATGATTCTTATTGATTGCCATAATAATATCTTTTATAAGCTTATGCTTAATGATTGAATATAATCGTAAATGAATGTTACGAAGCTGGTTAAAATAATACCTGCCACACAAATTAACATAGCCACTTTGGGGTAAGTTGGAATTGCAATAGTTTGCATTGGAGCTTCGTTTTCATCCATAAAAATGGCTTTTACCACTTTTAAATAATAGTAAAATGAAATCACCATATTTAAGGCTGCAAACGCGATGATCCAATAATTACCATTGGCAGCACCTGCCATTAATAAAAATAATTTTCCAAAAAATCCGGCAGTAGGAGGTACGCCTGCTAAGGAAAACAAAGCGATAGTCAATACCCATGATAAAATAGGGTTGTTTTTATAGAAGCCTTTAAAGTCATTGATATTTTCCTTTCCAGTCACTGCGCTCACTAAAGAAATCACACCAAATGCAGCCAAGTTGGAGAATACATAAATAATGATAAAATATACTAAGGAGCTAAATCCTTGTTGTGAACTCCCTGAAATACCAATTAGGATAAAGCCCACTTGAGCGATAGATGAAAAGGCTAAGAAACGTTTTAAATTATCTTGTCTTAAAGCAAATAAATTACCTATAAGAATAGTGGCTAATGAAAGTAAAATCAAAATAGCATACCATATGTTAGCCATTGGAGTAAATACTTTGTATAAAAAAGTAGTAAACGTAAATAATACCGCTGCTTTAGAAACCACCGATAAAAAGGCGGTAACTGCTACTGGAGCCCCTTCGTATACATCTGCTGTCCATAAATGAAATGGAACCGCAGATATTTTAAAAGCAAATCCCGACATTAATAATATAAATGCAAAAATTTGCAATGGAGAATAAATTAAGTGCACTGGAATTTCACTAAAAATTAAAGTGCTTGTAGACCCGTATATAAATGAAATGCCTAATAATAATAAACTAGAAGAAAAAGCAGAAGATATAATGAGTTTAAAAGCTGCTTCTGAGGATTGTCTTTTGGTTAAATCAAAATTAGCCGCTGCTGCCAATGGAATTGTAGACATTTCAAGTCCTAGATAGAACATTAATAAATTACCACTTGAAATTAAGAAGAACATGCCCAACAATGAAGTCAATAATAAAATATAAAATTCAATGACATGTTGATGCGTCTTTAACCAGGCATAAGATTGCATGGAAATGATCCAAATAGCTAAATTTAAAATATTTTTTTCAAGTACAACCAGTTTGCTAGTGGCAAACATGCTATTAAAGAGTTCGCCTTCTAGCATTGGAATAAATCCAGCTGCAAAGTTGAGGCATAAAAGTAAATTGATGACATGAAGAATGCTTTCATTATTTCTATCCTTGCCTAACTTAATAAACAATAAAATAAAAATAATCGCACTGATTAATAATTCCTGTCTCAATAATATAAAAAAGTTATTTATCATCATTCAAATCATTTAAGGGTAATGGCTTTACCAATTTGCAACATTAAATTATCAGTGCTGGGTCCAATTAAATTAGTTATTAAAAAAGGAGCCATACCAATGATTACGATACCAGTTATTAAAAGAATAGCTGCTAATTTTTCATTCCAAGTAGCATCTAATAATACTTCATGTTCTTGATGAATGGGTCCCATAATACTCTTGCCTGTAGCTCTTAGGATATACACCGCAGTGACTACAATAGATGCAGCTGAAATAATAGTAGCCAATCGGTATATACCGTCGGCGTTTTGCCAGGAGCCCATAAATACAGTCATCTCTGCCACAAATCCACTAAAGCCAGGTAAGCCTAATGAACACAAACCTGCTATTACGAAAGTGGTTGCAATAAAGGGCATTACTTTTAATAAGCCACCTAATTGAGCGACCATTCGGGTGTGTGTGCGACTATAAATCATTCCAATGGCAGCAAAAAATAAGGCCGTCATTAAGCCATGAGACACCATTTGTATTACTGCTCCGTTAATGGAGGTTTTAGTCAACATGCCAATACCTAATATCACAAAGCCGCAATGGCTAATGGAAGAGTAAGCGTTGATATATTTTAAATCCGTTTGCATCATAGTGGCAAACGCTCCATATATAATAGCGATGGTCGCTAATAAAATAATAATCCAGGAATAGGAGTGTGCTGCTTCTGGCATTAAATAAGTTGCTACGCGTAAACAACCATATCCACCTAATTTCATAGAGATACCTGCTAAAAACATAGAAGCAGCAGTAGGAGCCGATGCATGACCGTCAGGTACCCAAGTGTGAAAAGGAAATAGAGCAGCAAAAATTCCAAATCCTAAGAATGCAAAAGGGAAAAAGAATAATTGTACTTGTAATGGAATTTGCATCTTAGCAATTTCCATCATATCAAAAGTGTGTGTGTTATAAAAAATACCCATTAACCCTACAAACACCAAAGCCGAACCTGCCATGAGCATTAATGCCAACTTCATGGCACTATTGGTTTTATTACCACTTCCCCAAATGCCAATGAGTAAAAATTTAGGAATCACGGCAATTTCTAAAAAGAAGAATAAGGTAAATAAATCCAAGGAAATAAAAAATCCGTAAGCACCCATACTCAACAACACTAATAGGAAAAAGTATTCTTTGCTTAATTTTTCCATACTCCATGAAACTAAGATGCCTGCTACCACAATGAATGAAGTCAATAAAATCATAGCAATCGAAATTCCATCTACCCCTACATGATAATTAATATGTAATGGAGCAAACCAGGCAACATTATATTCAAACAACATAGGTGCGGTGTTGCCTGCTCCTTTGCTTTGCAAGAATACATATAATAAGTTAGCGGCTAATCCTAATTGTACTAAAGAACCTATAAAAGCAATCGCTCTTATTTGCTTCAGTCCATTACCCAATAACACTGCCACTGCAGTAAGTAAAGGAACCAGGATTAATAATGATAAATTCATATAATTAGTTTATTTCCAGATATAAATAAATAATAAGGATAAAGCAATAATGCCTCCAAAAAAGTACAAAGTGTAAGATTGTATTTTTCCCGATTGAAGTCCTTTAATGGAGGATGAAATTTTTGCAGTCACCGTAGCACTTGATTGAACAAATCCATCTACTATATTTTTATCTACCCAAGCAATAGGCTGACCTATTAATGGGAAAATGATTTTTTTAGTGATAAATAAATACACTTCATCTATATAAAACTTTTTATACGCTGCTTTATAAATGCCTCCCCAAGCCGTAGCCAATTGATCTGGCTTTTGATTTTTCGTTTTATATAAATAAGCAGCTAATGAAATAGCGATGATAGTTAAACTTACTGGTGCCAATGAAAACATTAAATCGGTATGTGTTTCAAGCGCTACTCCATCGGAAGTGACAAAGGATGAAAATGGGATCATACCTACACCCACTGCACAAATTGATAAAATCACTAAAGGCAATTTCATACTCCAAGTTCCTTCTCCATGATGGTGATCATGATGCGATGCTTCTTTGCTCCAAAAAATAGAAAAGTACAATCGGAACATATAAAATGATGTCATCGCAGCAGTGAATAAGGCGACACTATAAATAATTTTATTAGAATGAAATGCTGCCATTAAAATTTCTTCCTTACTAAAAAATCCTGCAAAAGGAGGGATGCCTGCAATGGCCAAACAAGCAATTAAAAATGATAAGTGTGTGATAGGCATTAATTTTCTTAAGCCACCCATATCTTTCATTTCATTACTATGCACCATATGAATGACAGCGCCTGCTCCTAAGAATAATAAACTTTTGAAGAAGGCGTGCGTGAATAAATGAAACATGGAAGCCATATATCCCAATCCTTGTTCGCCACCTTGTTTTGAAATACCCAATGCAAACATCATATAACCAATTTGCGACATAGTAGAATAGGCAAGCACTCTTTTGATATCTGTTTGTGTGCAAGCTATTACCGCCGCTAAAAATGCCGAAAAAGCACCTACATAAGTTACGATGGTTAAAGAAGTTGGATCCATAGAAAATATCGGGAACAATCTTGCCACTAAATATACACCGGCCACCACCATTGTAGCTGCGTGTATTAATGCAGAAACTGGCGTAGGGCCTTCCATGGCATCAGGCAACCAAATGTGTAAAGGGAACATCGCTGATTTACCAGCCCCTCCCATGAATACTAACGTCAATCCCCAGGTTAACATAGATGCGCCTAAAAAACTGGCACTCGTCATGTTGATGAATTCGGGGGATGTGGTAGAAGTTAATTTTTGTATTAATAATCCAATATCTAAAGTGCCTCCGTAAAATCCTAAAATTAAAATACCCATTAAAAAACCTAAGTCAGCAAAACGAGTTACGATGAATGCTTTTTTAGCAGCAGCCACTGCCGATGGTTTGCTAAAGTAATACCCAATTAATAAGAAAGAAGAAGCACCTACTAATTCCCAAAAAATGTATACTTGAAAAATGTTGACAGATAAAATTAATCCCAACATAGAAAACGTAAACAAGGATAAGAAAGCATAATAAGTTGCGAATCTTTCTTCGCCTTTCATGTATCCTAAGCTAAATAAATGTACCATTAAGGAAACAGAAGTCACCACCACTAACATCATCACCGAAATGGGGTCTATTACAATACCCATATCAACAGATACACCAGGTGAAAAGGACAACCAAGTATATTGTAAGGCAATTATTTTTTGAAATACACCATTTACTTTTCCATCTACTAAAAAGTAATGGTAAGCCGTATTGAAAGACAATACCGCAGCGGCCAATAGAGATGCGGTCCCCATGATTCCTGCAGAAGTTTTAAAATACTTGCGTCCAAAAATTCCCAATACCACAAAAGTGAGGAGAGGAAGTAATGGAATCCATAAAACGTATGCGTAATTTGACATAATATTAATATTTCATTTCGGTAGCGTCATCCACGTCAATGGATTGATGACTTCGATATAAGTTAATGATGATGGCAATCGCTACTGCTGCTTCAGCTGCTGCAATAGTGATAATAAATAAAGAAAAAAACAAGCCATTTAATTTTTCAGGAAACAAGTACTTGTTAAATGCAACAAAATTAATATTGACACTATTCAACATTAATTCAATTGCCATTAATAGGGTAATCATGTTGCGTCTTGTAAATAAGCCATACATGCCAATGAAAAATAGGCCAGTGCTGACTAGTAAAATGGGTATTAATGGTCCTTGGCTCATAGGTCTAAAGTTTTTTCGGTACGTTTTAAGGCTATTACAATACAACCAATCATGGCAGCTAATAATAACATACTAATCACTTCGAAGGGTAGTATATAACCATGTTCGGTAGTGCTTAACATTTCGCGACCAATTTGGTCTACTGTTACGGTGAAAATTCTTCCTGGGTTTTCGCCCCAACTATAATGAGTGATAATATTTGCTGTAAATAAAAATCCAAATAAAGCAGCTCCTAATGACGCAAGTATTTTACCCACACTTGGCTTAGCCATTTCCTTGCCGGATTGTTGTGTTAAGAAAATAGAAAAAATAATTAACACGACAATACCGCCCACATACACTACAATTTGGATGGCTGCAATAAATTCCACCTGCATCCAAAAATAAAGTGCTGCAATACTTACTAGTGAAAATAATAAGTAGATGGCAGCTCTAAATATTTTAGTGCTGGTGACCGCTAAGATGCCCGCTCCTAATATACAGGCGGCGATGGCATATAATATGATTGTTGAAATATCCATTATTCTATTCCCTCCTTTATTTTAGATCCTGGGTGATTGAGTATTTTAGTCAATTTAGTACGATCAAATACGCTATGCTCAAAAGTAGGTGCCATTTTAATGGCATCACTTGGACAAGCAACTACACACAAATTGCACATCGTACATAGTTCTAATCGATACACTAAGGAGTCGATTGCTTTTTTCTTTTTTCCTTCGGGAGTTGTTTCAAATTTGGTAACCACTTTAATGGTTCCATTTGGGCAGGCTAATTCGCAAGCTGTACAACCTGTGCAGGTGTGTTCATTGTTTTCGTCATGCGGCATGACTACCTCTCCTTTAAATCGGTCTGCTAATTTTAAAGTAGCACGATTGTCAGGATATTGTTCTGTAATAATTTCCTTAGGGTGTACAAAATACCAGCCTGTTTTACGCATCCCTTTTAATAAGGAAGTGACGCCATTGTACACATCCGATATGTAATCTTTAATAAACATAGTTCATTGTTATTTTAAAAGTGCCACCCGTAAATTGCTATTACTGTTGCTAGTAATAAATTGAATAAACTTATAGGTAACAAATATTTCCATTCTAAATCCAATAACTGGTCTACTCTCAAGCGCGGGAAGGTCCATCTAAACCACATGATTAAAAAAATCAAGAAAAATGTTTTTCCCATAAACCAAACCGATGAAGGGATATAATCCATTAAATGATTAAATCCTCCCCAATGTCCAATATGTAAAGGCATCCATCCGCCTAGGAATAAGGTAGCGCCAATAGCACACACTATAAATATGTTGATGTATTCTGCTAAAAAGAATAATGCAAAACGCATACCCGAATATTCGGTATGAAAGCCTGCTGTTAATTCAGATTCTGCTTCGGCTAAATCGAAAGGAGCACGATTGGTTTCGGCCGTCACTGCAATAATAAAAATGACAAAAGATATGATGGCAGGAATATGACCTTTAAATAACCACCAGCCATTTTCTTGAGAGTTAATAATATCTGTGATTTGCAAACTCCCCGTAAAAACGATTATTGATAACACGGCAAAACCAGCAGATAATTCATAACTCACAATTTGCGCTCCGCTTCGCATCGCGCCCAACAATGAATATTTATTATTACTTGCCCAACCCGCCATTAAAATTCCTATGACAGATAATGAAGAAATAGAAGAGATATATAACACCCCAATATTTAAATCCCAAATTTGAAAATTTTTCGCAAAAGCAATAGGCGCTAATAATAACATACCTACCATCATCACCACAAAAGGAGCTAAATTAAAAAGTAGTTTATCTGCTTTGTCGGGAGTTAAGCCTTCCTTCATAATTAATTTCAATGTATCTGCCACAGTTTGAAACATCCCTCCTGGCCCAACACGATTAGGTCCAAGACGAATTTGAATATGAGCTGCTACTTTTCTTTCCATTAATACAAGTACTAATCCTAATACAGCAAATAAGGTGATGGCTAATAATATAACAATGACACATTGTAATACCAATACCATGGTAGGGTTAAAATTGGCAGCTAGCCAATTTTGTATCATCGCTGTTAAACCTTCAAGACTAAACATGTATCTATATTTTTTTTACAATCAAAAAATGATGACTCTAACTATGTAAACTATTATTTCAACTTTTCTTTTTCTATTATTTCTTTCATTAATTGTCTCTATCTATCTATATCAGGAATCACTAAATCCAAGGTTCCCATCGTTGCCATCAAGTCACCAATCTTACTTCCTGCTGCCATATGATTCAATGCAGACAAATTAGAAAATCCAGGTGATCTAAATTTAATACGATGCGGAGTTGTCCCTCCTTCACTTACTATATACACTCCAAATTCACCTCTTGCAGTTTCTACTCGAGTATAAAATTCTCCTTTAGGAAGTTTAAGCACATTTTTAGTTTTACCTACAAATTCTCCTTCGGGAATATTGTCAATGAGCTGCTCTATAATGCGAATAGATTGGTTCATTTCTTTCACACGAACTATATATCTAGCAAATGAGTCACCGGCTGTTTCTATCACTTCGTCAAATTCCACTTTATCATATACTTCATAAGGGAATAATTTACGTATATCACAACTTACTCCACTTGCGCGTGCCACAGGTCCAGTACATCCATAGGAAATGGCATCTTCGGCACTTAAAATACCAACGCCTTTTGTTCTGCTTTGAAAAATGATGTTATTAGTTACCAAATCCTCGTACTCGGTTACTTTAGATTTGAACTGAGCAATAAATGCTTTTACCTTTTTTTGAAAATCAGGATGAATATCATACATCAAACCACCTGGAACAATATAGTTCATAGTTAACCTCGCACCACATGTATCCTCCATGATATCTGTGATCATTTCACGTTCTCTGAAGGCGTAAAAGAAGGGAGTGAAAGCGCCTAAATCCATCGCCATTGCGCCTAACCATAATTCATGAGATGCAATACGCGTTAATTCACTTAAAATTACACGCACATATTTTGCGCGTTCTGGAACTTCAATTTGCATTCCTTTTTCTATCAATAAAGCACATCCTAAATTATTAATGTGGGAGGATAAATAATCCATACGACTCGTCACATAAATAAATTGACGATACGTTAAGCTCTCACACATTTTTTCGATAGATCTGTGAATATATCCAAGATGCGGTTCAATTTTTTTAATGGTCTCTCCATTCAATGTCACAACTAAATGTAATACACCATGCGTTGCAGGGTGCTGGGGTCCCATGTTTATGACCATTTCACCTTCGTCTCCTAAATGAGTGGTATCTTTTATGATTTCAGTTTCTTGTATCATGTACCTCTTATAATTTTATCATATTGATGGGATCTTCAAAATCTTTTCTTAGTGGAAAGCCTTTAAATTCATCTTCCAAAATAAGTTTTCGTAAATCAGGATGGTTTTCAAATTGTACACCAAACATTTCAAATACTTCACGCTCATGAAATTCGGCTGTACGCCAAATAAAGGATAATGTTTCAATGCTAGGTTGGTTGCGATCCAAATTTGCTTTTACTACAATACTATTACGATGTTGTATAGAAGAAAAATGGTACACCATAGTGAGATGTGTTTTCCAATCTACGCAAGTGAGACAAAACAAATAGTTCATATTTGTTTCTCCTTCACGCAAAGCTTTAGCAAGCGTTAATAATTGAGTCGATTCAATTTGAATATTTAACCATTCACCTGTTTCGTCAAAACTTGCCGTAGGAAGTATTGCAGTGATGAATTCTTTGATGGCTTCGTTTGTCATAATCTTTAATACTAAATCTTTAAGGCTATTAAACCGTTTTAAAATCACCTCTAATTTGTTCGCGGGTCATTCCCATTTTAATTTTTTCTTGTAGAGAAATAAGAGAATGTAATAATGCTTCAGGACGGGGAGGGCATCCAGGAATGTAAACATCCACAGGAATAATATGATCGGCCCCTTTCACCACAGAATACGTATTGTAAAAAAACGGTCCGCCACTTATGGCGCAAGCACCCATCGCAATGACATATTTAGGATCTGCCATTTGATCGTATAATCTTTTTAAGACAGGTGCCATTTTATTTACGATGGTTCCTGCAATAATAATAACATCCGCTTGTCTTGGAGAGGCACGTGCCACTTCAAAACCAAAACGTGAAAAATCATATTTAGCAGAAGCAGTGGACATCATTTCAATCCCACAACAACTTGTTGCGAAAGATAGTGGCCATAATGAATTGGAGCGAGCCCAATTAATAATACTATCGAAAGTACTCACTACAATTCCACCTCCTGGTGTTTCATGTATGATACCCGGGAAAGCTTCTTTCCCTTTTAATATTTCGTTTAATTCCATTTTAAAGCTCCTTTTTTATGGGCATATAAAAATCCCATGAATAAAATAAATATGAAAACAATAATTTCAATGAGTGCTACGATTCCAATTTTTTTAACCACCACAGCCCAAGGGTATAAGAACACTAATTCTACATCAAAAATTAAAAATAATAAAGCAAATAAATAATAGCCCACATTAAATTGATGCCAAGGAGAAGTGTCGGTAGGGATACCACATTCGTAAGCTTGTCCTTTTTGAGGATTACTACTTCCTTTCACTAAAATTTTACCTACTAAAATACCACCTGCAGAAAATGCAATAGCGGCTACCAATAAAGCAATCAACGAAATCGCACCCATAGGGAATGAATTAATTATAAGGTTGAAAATTACAACATATTTTGACTCCAAAACCACTCCAACACAATGAGGTTCCTCATTCTAGCACCTTAAAATTATTATGTTTATAACTCACCGACTTTTCTTAATAAAAATATTTTTGTAAAGTTCTGTAGGTATTAATTAAACATTATAAAGTGCTTTTTTTTGATGTTCTAAATTCCAAATTTTGCTGACTTTCTAAACTTTGATGATTCCATTTATCTGTGCATTGATTTTCTCATTTTATCCTCATTTTGGCTATTTTGGAGAATTACCTGCTATTTGTTTTGAAGAGGAGTAAACCATTTTACCTATAAAAATAATGATTTTTAAGTTTATATTATATTTTAATATTATATATAAGTTATTTCTATACAATATTGTTTAATTTTTTTATACAAATATTACTATTTCATTAAAAATTTGTTAACTCATTTTAACAAAATCATTACTATTATTAGTAATTTGGTTTTTAGGTATTTACATTATTTAATCAAAATTCAGAGTATGAGAAAACTCCTATACACACTAGTTGTGTTAATGTCCATGTCCATTGTATCGTTTGGGCAGGTCAGAACTATCAAAGGAAAAGTTTCTGATCAAAATGCTGCTGCGCTACAAGGCGTGACTGTGAGATTGCAAGGCAAAACAGAGAAAGCAGTTCTTACTAACACTAAGGGAGAGTTTGAAATTAAGGCACAAAATGGTGACTTTCTTTTATTCTCTTTCGTTGGCTTTAAAACTGAAAGAGTTAAAGTCGCTCAAGCAATTATGAACGTTACTTTAACTGAACAAGTTAATTTGATGGATGAAGTAGTTGTAACTGCGGGTGGTGTGAAAGCAAAGCGTAAGGAAATTGGTACTGCCAGTTCCATCGTAAAAGCAGAATCACTTGTTGCAGGTAAATCAACTAGCATTGCGGGTGGATTGCAAGGTAAGGTTGCCGGTTTACAAATTAGTAATACTGGTGGCGGTATCAACCCTAACTTCCGTTTAGTATTAAGAGGTCAACGTTCATTAACTGGTAATAACGAAGCATTATTGGTTTTAGATAACGTAATCGTTCCATCTACTATGTTAGGTAACTTAAACCCTGAAGATGTAGAAGACATCGTTGTATTGAACGGTTCTGGTGCGGCGGCTTTGTATGGTTCTCAAGCATCTAACGGTGCCTTGATTGTAACTACTAAAAAAGGTAAAAATGGAGTCACACAAGTTGGTTTTTCTCAAACTACTACATATGAAAGCGTTGCTTTCTTCCCTAAAATTCAAGAAAAATTTGGTGCGGGTGGTAGCGGTTACGGAGTAGATCAATTTGGTTATGGTAATTTCTCGTATTTAGAAAACCAATCTTATGGTCCTGCTTTTGATGGAAGTAAACGTCCTTTGGGACCTCCATTAGCAGATGGTTCACAAGATTCTACATACTACAGATTTTATCCAGGTCACAATGACTTCTGGGAAAAAGGCTTAATTAAGCAAACTGATTTTAACGTATCAAATGGTGATGCGAATTCTACCTTATATTTTTCTGCACAATATGTAGATCAAAAAGGAACCACGCCAAGTGACGTATACAATCGTGCCAACGTGCGTTTGAATGGTACAAGAAGAATTGGTAATACTATTAATATTACTTACTCTACTTCTTATACTCAAAATAGATATAACACAACCTCGGCTACAGGTAGCATGTATGATCAAATGCTAAATATGCCTGTAAACGTTGATATTACCCGTTATAAAGATTGGCACAATGATAAGTTTGCAAACCCCAATGGTTTTTACAACCCATGGTATCCAAACCCTTATTTTACTTTAGCGAATAACAGAGCTACTACTCGAAATGATTATTTAACGGCTAACGTGGAAATTAAATTTACTCCTATTAAAGGTTTAGATTTTGTGGCTCGTCAAGGTATCACAACTCGTAACAACTCTTACAAAAACTGGACTGGTGCTTTTAAATATACAGACTACGCGAAACACACTGATGGAAGTTCTAAGTCTGATATCAGTGCCTCTGTTTCTGATGGTATGAGTTATTCAACACAATTATTGAATGACTTCTTTACTCAATACAAGCATAACTATTTTACTGATTATTCTTTGAATGTGATTTTGGGTGGCCAATGGCAACAAGATCAATCTAAGAGTGTTGGTGTAAGTGCAAATGGTTTAGTGATCCCTGATTTATTTAACGTAAGTAATGGGGTAGGTACTCCGGGCGCAAGTGAAGCAAATTACTTGTCTCGTAAAATGGGTGCTTATGCGGATGCAAGATTTGGGTACAAGAACTATTTATATTTACACGTTTCAGGACGTAATGATTGGGTTTCCATCTTAGCACCTGAAAACAGAACTTTCTTTTATCCAGCGGCTGATTTATCATTCATCGCATCAGATGCGTTTGACTTCTTAAAAAACAGCAACACTGTGAGTTATTTAAAATTCAGAGCTGGTGTATCTAAAGTAGGTCAAGTTAACTTAGGACCGTATTCATTATTACCAACAGTGTATTCTGGAAGCGGCTATCCTTTTGGAAGTCAGGCTGGTTATACAATTGGTAATTCTTTAGTTTCCCCAAGTTTAAAACCTGAGATTACAAAAGGGTATGAAGTTGGTTTTGATTTGAATTTATTTAGTGACCGTATTACTTCCAACGTAACATGGTTCCATACAAATACTGTAAATCAAACTGTAACTACTGGGGTTTCTCAAACTACTGGTTTCTCTAGTTTGTTAACTAATACGGGGGAAACAATGAGTGAAGGTTTAGAGGTAACCACACATGTGACGCCAATTCGTACAAAAGATTGGAATGTAACGGTGGGAGCTATTTACACTTACTTAAATAATAATGTATTATCTATTAGCAATGATATTCCTAAGTTATCATTAGCTACTTATGGTAATGGCTCTGGTTCTTGGGCAGTAGCAAATAAACCTTTCCCAGTTATTATGGGATATGATTATAAGCGTGACGGAGCAGGACATGTCATAGTTGATGCTGTTACTGGTTTGCCTACAAAATCTGATACTATTTCGGTTTTAGGTAATGCAGTTGCTAAACACAAATTAAGTTTAGATGGAAGCATCAGATATAAGAGCTTCACTTTATCATTCTTATTTGAATATCGCGGTGGCTATCAAATTTACAATAGTATTGGACCAGGAATGGATTGGTCTGGTACTGGTTGGAGAACAGCATTATATGATCGTAAGCGTTTTGTGTTCCCTAATTCTGTTATTGCTGATCCAGCAAATCCTGGTAAGTATGTTAACAACACAAATATTGAAATCGCGAATGGTAATGGTAACAACGGATTCTGGACAGATGGTATCAACAGAGATGTAACTTCTAACTACGTTACTTCTGCTGACTTCTGGAAGTTGAGAGAATTATCAATTGCTTATAATGTACCAGCTAAATTCTTGGCTAAATCTAAATTCATTAAAGGATGTACTATTAGTGCTCAAGGCCGTAACCTAATGGTGTGGATGGCTAAAGACAACTACTATACAGATCCTGAATATAGTAGTGCAGGAAGTACTAGCAATGGTATTGGTTTAACTGGTTATGAAGTACCTCCATCAAGATATTATGGTGCAACCGTATCATTTAAATTCTAAATGGAATCATTATAACAAGAAATGATAAAAAATATGAAAAATATGAAAAAATTAACCGCAATACTACTTTCAGGAGTGATGCTATTAGCCACTTCCTGCGACAAATATTTGGATATTAATAAAAATCCAAATAGTGCCAGTTCTGCTACGGCCGAATTGATATTGCCACAAGCCTTAAACTATACTGCTGGTTTATTAAACTCCTTTAACACTTATGGTGCACAAATAGGAGGATATTCAGCCAATGCTGGTGGTTACGGAGGTTTTGGTACTGCATTTACTTATAACTTTAGTGCCAGTGATTATTCTGGTTTGTTTACTTCTTCTTATGACTTATTGGAAGATTATCAAACTATCATTAATCAAACTAGTACAGATCCTAACTATAGCTATTATAATGCTGTAGCAAGAATCATGAAATCCTTACATTTTCAACAATTAGTGGATACATACAATGATGTTCCCTACACAGATGCCTTACAAGGTGGGTTGAAATTTTTACCTACCTATACTTCAGCACCAGTTGTTTACAAAGCAATTGCAGATGAGTTAGATGCGGCTATTGCTAAAATAAATGCTGGGGCTGCTGTTACTGCAGTAGTTCCCTTAGGTACTTCAGATATTTTATTTGCAGGTAACACCACTAAATGGAAACAATTAGCAAATACTTTAAAATTAAGAATCATCTTAAGAGCCAATGGAAAAGTTACTTTTAGTAACACTTCTTTTTCATCTGATGGTTTCTTAACTGCAGATGCTTTAATTAATCCAGGTTATTTAAGAGATAATGGAAGACAAAATCCAAAGTGGAATACTTGGGGTTGGGGTTATACTGGATCTGCTGGAAACAAAGCTTGGATGCCTACTACCTTCGCTAGAGCATTTTACGATGGTATTAAAATTACCGATAATGGTCGTGGTAAAGCAGTTTACTATCAATTCCCTACAACCCCTACCAATCAATTAGGGCAAGAGACTAACTCGACTGTAACTATTGCTTCAAGTCCTGAAGGATCATTCTGGTTCCCAAGTTCAGTTCGTGTTGGAGCAAGTGCTGGTAATGCTACTGGTGTATTAAAAGGACCTAATGCTGGTTTCCCTTTATTAACTGCAGCTGAAAGTTATTTCATGCAAGCTGAGGGTGCTTTAAAGGGTATTGTTACTACTACCACTGCCGCTACAGCATTTAGTAATGGTATCAAAGCTTCTTTCACTTATTTGTACACATTACCGGATGGATCTATTTCTGGTAATCCTACAGCAGATGCTGCTACTTATTTAACAGATAATCCTACGAATGCTTTAGTAAACTTTGGTTTAGCAACTACAACTGCTCAACAATTAGAAGCGATTATTACTCAAAAATGGGTGGCATTAAATTTTGTGAACAGCGAGCAATCATGGAATGATTATCGTCGTACTGGATATCCTAAAGTAATTTCTACTGCAGGTGCGACAGCAACACAAACTTTTGCGTCAAAATATTCTGAAAGTACAAGACCGGATAAATTGCCCACTCGCTTATTGTATCCTCCTACCGAAGGTTCTTACAATTCAGCGAATGTACCAAAAGGGATTTCTCCATATACCTCACTTATTTTTTGGGCACAATAAAATTTAAATTTTTAAGAATATGAAAAATATAAAAATCTTAATGTTTGGAGTGGTTACTTTATTGCTGTCCTCTTGTTTAAAAGAGGGTGTGATGAATACCGATCCAGCTTTTTCAAGCAATGTCATTGAACTTGCCAATACAGGTGATAATGTCACTACGTCTGGAGTTCAAGGATACTACATGGACTTAGGTTCTGTAGCAGCAGGTGCTAGTAAAACTTTCAATATCAACGTTCATTACACAGGACCTGGTGATGCGCCAGAAGATATTACTGTAACATTGGCTTCTGACCAAGCTACATTAACTACTTACAATACAACAAATGGTTCTTCCAAAGTGATAACACCGGCTTCGGTGGCTTCATTCCCAACTTCAGTAGTCATTAAAAAAGGAACCAACCAAACCACAATCGAAGCTAAAGTAACTGTTAGCACCGACTTTGATTTTAACAAAGCATATGCGATTCCTGTTAAAATCACACAAGTTTCTAAAGGGATCATTAGCGGTAATTACGGTAATGCAGTATATTCCTTTGGTGTACGCAACGTATATGATGGTAAATTTACTGTCACTGGAACTTTGGTGGATGCAGCTAGTTCTGCTATCACGGGTCGTTTCCCAATGTCAGTTGGTTTAATTACTAGCGGGGCAAACACAGTTAGATTATACGATTATGCAATTGGCGGTATTTATCACTCAATTTTGAGTGGTACGTCTACTTCTTATTATGGTGCATTTGGTGTAGAATTTACAATAGATGCTTCTAATAAAGTAACCAGTGTTGTAAACGTATACGGACAACCTTCTTCAAACGGTCGTTCAGCTATGCTAGATCCTTCAGGTACCAATACTTGGGATCCTGCAACCAAAACTTTAAAAGTGAAGTATTGGATGGATCAGCCAAGCGTTATTGCCGGTCACCGTACCGCATTTAATGAAGTATTTACTTATGTTGGAGTGAGATAATATTCACTCTTTAATATATTGTTAAAATATAGAATTAAAGCGTCCCGAAAAATCGGGACGCTTTTTTTTGTACCTTTAATAAAGCATAATACATGTAATTCAGTTAATATTTTTTAACCCAATTGAAATGAAAAAAATATTTGTTCTATCCTTTGTACTATTGTTTTTTAAGACTTCCAAATCACAAGAAAATATTTGGAATCGTAATAGAATTTCACCTTCATTAATTGAGAATTTCGAGACTACTAAGTCCAATAAAAAGTTGAAAATTGGAGAATGCTTTATTATTAATAGCAATAACCGTGAGTTAGCAAGAGGCCATTTTAGAAATGGTCAAAAAGATAGCATTTGGAATTTCTTTAGCCAAAATGGAGACCTAATTCAAGTGTATGATTATACCAACAAGGTATTAAAATATAATATACCAGATGAAGGCACTATTGTCAAAGAAAGATTTGAAGTGGATACCGCCGGATTGGTCAAACCAAAAGTAACACGACCAGTAAAAATAGGGGGCGTTAACTATGGTTTTTACTTATTATATAATGAACGCGCTATACCTCAAGCAGCAAAGGATCAAAAAGAACAAGTGCTTATGGAATATGTGTTTGATATTTCCGAAATTGGTAAGATGGAAAAATTTAGTATTAATTACATTTCACCAATATATAATTCAGAAAATCCGCAATCTATTAAAGGGTATCATCCAGACGCTTATGAATTCATTCCGGCTACCGTAAATGGAAAAGCTGTAAAAAGTAAAGTAGTCTATCAAATCGTCTTGTACATTAATCAAAATAGAGACAGAGGCACTTATAATGTACCCACTCAAAAGAATGGGTAACATTATTAATGATTATGATTTACCAATCCAATCCAGGTTGTGTAATTTTAAAGTGTTCTTTTTCCTTGGCTTTATCTACCATGACTTTCACATCATGTAGTAAGTTTTTGGCATCATAAACTACGCCATCTTTGATCGTATATTTAACACCGCCTATTCTGGTGCTCGTGCCGTCGTCTTTTAAATGAATCGCACCCGTACCATAAAGTACTTGTAGGTTTTTTAAAGGGTTGGCATCTACAATAATGATATCAGCTAATTTGCCTTGTTCTACAGTTCCTAAATCCTTATCAATTCCTAAAGCCTGAGCCGCATATAAGGTAGCGGATCTAATCACTTCCAAAGGATGAAATCCGGATTCTCTTAATAATTCTAATTCTCTGATAAACCCAAAGCCATAGGTTTGATAAATAAATCCATTGTCTGAACCTGCTATCACACGACCACCTCTGTTTTTATATTCATTAATAAACGCCATCCAAAGTTTGTAATTATTTTTCCATTCTACTTCTTGTTCTGTTCCCCAATCAAACCAATAGGATCCGTGCGAGTTTCTGCTGGGTGCATAAAATCTCCATAAGGAAGGTAGGGTATAGGTTTCATGCCATTCCGCTCTGCGTGCTCTTTGCATATCCCGATTGGCTTCATAAATATTAAAGGTTGGATCTAATGTAAAATCTAACGCTAATAACTCATTCATCACTTTATTCCATTTTTCAGAATAGGGTGCTGCTGCTTGTTTCCATAATTTTCCTGCATTTTCAAAACGACTTTGTTCATTGGTGTAATTATAATCCAATGGGAAATCTTGTACTGTTTTATTATCAAATAAAGCTTCTGGTAATCCATACCAATGTTCCATACTTGTCATCCCTGCTCTTGCTGAATTTAAAACGTTCCATCTTGCGACATCTGTTTGTGCATGATGACAACAAGATCTTAAACCTATTCTTTTATTTTCTCTTATTGCTGCATCCATTACTTCGGGACTAGCACCAAAAAATTTAATTCCATCTGCACCATTTTTTGCATTTTGATTCACCCACTCAATAGCGTCTTGTGCATTATTAATAGGCTTCTTACTTCCTTGTCCAAAACCAGTGTATGCGAATATGCGTGGAGCAATAATTTTATTTTCAGCACTTCGTTTTTTCTCACTTAACACCCAATCTAAGCCATTCCCTGTCATCACATCACGTATTGTGGTAATGCCATGTGCCATCCATAATTTATAAACGTATTCGGCAGGGGTGCCTTGTTCTACTCCTCCAATATGCGTGTGCATATCTATTAATCCAGGTAATGCATACATGCCTGTTGCATCAATTTCTTTTCCGTTTTTATTTAATACAGGACGATTGGCATTTTGAATGGGAGCACCTTCGGCACCTACGGTTTGTATTTTTACTATTCTATTATTTTCAATCACAATATCAACAGGTCCAATGGCAGGAGCCCCGGTGCCATTTATTAAGGTCACACCTCGTATGATGAGTTGTGTATAGGGCCCATCCCCTTGATCACGATTGGGTGCGGGTGTAATTTGAGCAACACTTGATAGGGTAATAAAAAATAAGAATAAACTGAAAACTGATTTTTGGATAATGTTCATGGCACTTTATTTAGTACCTAAACTTACGTAATATTTATAAAAAAAGCCCTCGAAGACTCGAGGGCAATTCACGATTGCTTGCCAGATGGAAACCAAACTATTCCATTCAACACCCCAAAGGTAATAGTCAAATGATTAGTTGATCAATAACTTATTGTTAAATAATGTACAAGGAATTGCTAAAGATTCGCAAAAAGGGTATCCAATGAAGCTAATACTAGGTAGCCTAAAGCAGCGATGAAATGATTGTAGCCTGTATTATAAAATAACTTCTCCTTCAATCACTAATTCAGTGACTTCTTTTATGCCTGCAAATTTAACAGTGACTCTTTTTTTGAATACACCGCTAAAAGGGGCTGTGTAAGTCACTTTAATATTTCCGGCTTGCCCGTTTAAAATGGGCTTTTGATTGTATTCTGGTTGCGTACAGCCACATTCTGCATTCGCAAACTCAATCACAGCAGGCTTGGCATTGGTATTGCTAAAATTAAATATCACCGATTTGTGAATCCCTTTTTTGATCTTCCCAAAATTATGGCTAGTTTTTTCAAACTTGATTCCTGTTTGTGCTATACTTGCAAAAGACACAATCAATCCTAGTATGAATAATTTCAATTTCATATAATTTATTTAAAGTAGTTCTGTGAAAATTAATGGCTCACAGGTGTTTGATTAATCACTGGGTTAGGGGTATTATTTGTAATCGCTACACCTTCTCCAGAGAATTTTGTTTGTTTATGTAAGCCGTTTGAAAATTCTAGATCGGTAAATCTACTAAACGCACCCATGGCGCTTCCGTTAAATGTAATTTGAACTTGGCCATTTTTACCTGGAGCAATTTTTTCGTTAGGTTTAAAGTTAGGCGTCGTACATCCACAACCTGGACGCGCATTTAACAAAGTCACCGTGTCCTTGCTTGCATTGGTAAATTCAATGGTATAACTCACCGGTTTGCCAAAGCTAATTTTACCAAAGTCATATTGGTCATTTTTGAACTTGATGGTTTCATCCACATTACTGCTTGTTTGTGCGGAAACTTTGCTAAAAATGGCTAAAAATAAGCCTAAGGTTAAGATTACTTTTTTCATAGTAACTGGGGTTGTTTTTTTTGATTTTGAACCCTAAAATTATTGAAAAATAAGGAATAAAATGATTTTATCTGTTTCTTGATTTTTTATGGTTTCTGACCCCTATTTTTGTTGTATGGAATCCACCCTTGAAGCTGAATTAACTCCAGACATGCTTTCTTTTGAAGCATTCAAAAAAACCGTACTGGAGGATTACCGCATTGCCCTTATGAGTAGGGAAGTAAGTTTATTAGGGCGCCGTGAAGTGTTAACAGGCAAAGCTAAATTTGGCATTTTTGGAGATGGCAAGGAAATTCCTCAAGTTGCTTTAGCTAAATTTTTTCAAAAAGGAGATTTTAGAAGTGGTTATTATAGAGATCAAACTTTAATGTTTGCGATTGGAACTTCCAATGTGGAAGATTATTTTGCTCAATTATATGCTGATACCGAAAACGATCCTTATAGTGGCGGTAAAAATATGAACTCGCATTTTGCTTCTGCTTTTGTCAATGAAAAAGGGGAGTGGAATGATTTAGTGAATCGTTATAATATTAGTGCAGACATTGCCCCTACTGCTGGTCAAATGGGAAGAGCTTTAGGATTAGCCTATGCGTCTAAAAGTTTTAAAGCATCTAAGCATAAAGAATTATTACAACATTTATCCAACGAGGGTAATGAAGTTTGTTTTTGTACAATTGGTGATGCAAGTACTTCTGAAGGTCAATTTTGGGAAGTAATCAATGCCGCTGGGGTGTTGCAAGTTCCTTTAGTGGTTTTAGTATTTGATGATGGCTACGGAATCTCGGTACCTACTAAATTACAAACAACCAAAGGATCTATTTCGGAAGCCTTAAAAGGAATGCAACAAAGCAAGGATACCAATGGTTTGCAAATTTATACAGTGAAAGGATGGGATTACGCTTCTCTATGCGAGGTGCTTGAAGAAGGAGTTAGTTTTGCTAGAGAAAATCATATCCCTGTTGTTTTTCATGTACAAGAATTAACCCAACCTCAAGGTCATTCTACGAGTGGTAGTCATGAAAGATATAAATCTCCCGAAAGATTACAATGGGAAAGTGAGTGGGATGGTATCAAGAAAATGAGAGAGTGGTTAATTGAAAACAATTTAAGTGATGATGCTGAATTACAACAATTAGAAGAAGCTACCAAGCAAAGTGTGAGAGTTTCTAAATTAGCTGCATGGGATAAATATATTAATCCCATTAAACAAAAAATTCAAGAAGGAGTTGCTTTATGTAATGAAGGATTGAATGAAGCTCAATTAAAAACAGTGCAACAAATCACACAGGAATTAGTGACCAATAAAGAGCCTTTAAAAAGAGATATTTTTAGAGCCATGAGTTTGGTGGCAGAACAATTTCCGCATCATCCTAACTTAGTGGCTATTCAACAATTTTTGGATGAATATTTGGCCGAACAAGCGCCTGCTTATAGTAAGGCTTTGTATAATGAAGGGCCTAAGAGCACTTTAAAAGTGAATGGGGTGCCAGCTACCTATTCGGCAGATGCCCCTACTTTAAATGGCTATGAAATTTTGAATCATTATTTTGACGCCTTGTTTGCTTCTAACCCATTGGTATATGCTTTTGGGGAGGATTTAGGAAATATTGGGGATGTGAATCAAGGCTTTGCAGGATTACAATTAAAATATGGTGCGGACCGTATTTTTGATACAGGTATCCGCGAGCAATCTATTATGGGACAAGCACATGGTATGGCGATGAGAGGATTAAGGCCCATTGCAGAAATTCAATATCTAGATTATTTAATGTATGGTTTACAAACATTAAGTGATGATGTTTCTACTTTACATTATCGTAGTAATGGCATTCAGAGTAGTCCAGTAATTGTGCGTACTCGAGGTCATCGATTAGAAGGAATATTCCACAGTGGTTCTCCTATGGGAATGATTGTGAACGCCTTGCGTGGGATGTTTGTTTGCGTTCCTCGTAATATGGTGCAAGCGGTAGGAATGTATAATACTTTATTGCAAGGAAACGATCCTGCTTTATTAATTGAATGTTTAAATGGATATCGCTTAAAGGAACAAATGCCTTCTAACTTATTGGATTTTAAAGTGGCTTTGGGTATTCCTGAAATTATTAAAACGGGGAATGATGTGACCATCGTTACCTATGGCTCCACACTTCGTATTGTAGAAGATGCTGCAATTCGTTTATCTATGATGGGTATTGATTGTGAAATTATAGATGTGCAAACTTTATTGCCTTTTGATATTCATCATGCAATTATAGAGTCTTTGAAAAAAACCAATCGCATTTTATTTGTGGATGAAGATGTGCCAGGGGGTGCTACTGCTTATATGTATCAGCAAGTGATAGAAGAGCAAGGAGGGTATCGTTGGTTAGATGTATCTGCACGTACTTTGAGCGCGAAAGCGCATCGCCCAGCTTATGCTAGTGATGGTGATTATTTTTCTAAGCCCAATACCGAGGAAGTCATTAAAGTAGTGAAGTCTATCATGGCAGAATAGCATGTAGAATGAACAAAATTACATCCAGTATTTAGTAGATGCTTCTTGATAAATTATAGCCTTCTAGTTTTTGTGTTTGCTCCACCGATCCCAATCTAAATTTTACTTGTAATTTGGTATATTTTTCTAAAGACCTTTCTGTGTTACAAAAAAATCCTGTTTGCTTGGTATAGTAATTTGGCGCCAATCTCAAATCGGCACTCATTCTGTAAAAATTATATTTCAGTGTACTCGTATCTTTTAAAGGAGCATGTATTAATGGCTCAATACGATGTATGCTTAGCAAACTACAAGTAATGAATAGGATATTTAAATTACGCACGAATAGTGAATTAATTTTTTGAATAAATCATAAGAGGGAATTTCAGATACTTTTATATTTATAAAAATAAGTGGTGAGTTTCGAAAAATTTTTAATTTTTTGAATAAATCATAAGAGGGAATTTCAGATACTTTTATATTTATAAAAAAGTATCTGAAATTCTACCCCATGTTATGAAACACCTTGTTCACGTCTTCGTCTTCTTCTAATCTTTCAATTAATTTACTAATATCTTCTGCTTGTTCATCGCTAATAGGAACGGTCGTTGTAGGGATCCATTCTAATTCGGCACTGATAGGAGTAATATTTTTTTCTTCTAATGCTTTTTGTAAATTTCCAAAATCGGTGAAAGCGCATCTTAATACTAAAATAGGGTTTCCATTATCATCATTGCTATCTCCTAATTCATCTAAGCCATGATCAATTAATTCTAATTCTAAATCCTCCATGCTCAATCCTTCAGGGTTTAATCTAAACACACCCATTTTCTTAAATTGAAAACTTACACTTCCACTATTTCCTAATGCACCACCCCCTTTGTTAAAATGACTTTTTACATTGGCTACTGTTCTAACATGATTATCAGTCGCAGTTTCAACTAATAAAGCCACGCCATGAGGCGCGTATCCTTCGTATAAAATTTCTTCATAGTTACTTGTGTCCTTACCCATCGCTCTTTTAATAGCGGCTTCCACACGGTCCTTGGGCATACCCACACTACGGGCATTTTGATAACATCTTCTTAAAGCGGGGTTGTCGTCAGGATTGGGGCCGGAAGCCTTTACTGCAATTACAATTTCTTTACCAATACGGGTAAATTGCTTTGCCATACGATCAAATCTTTTGAACATCGTGGCTTTTCTTACTTCAAATATCCTTCCCATAGTATTGTTATTTAAGGTTAGCAAAAATAGTAAAAAAAAGAGTCCCGTCACGATACATCATGACGGGACTCTTAAAATATCAAATCCTCTTAGAGGTTTAGTTCAATTTGCTATGTTTACGACCGTAAAGGAAGTAAACTACTAAGCCTAATGCCATCCAACCAAATGCTACTTTTAAAGTTTGAGCATCTAGCGCTAAGATCATTGCAAGGCAAATCACAGCACCTAAAATAGGTACTAAAGGCACTAATGGTGTTTTAAATGGACGTTCCATATTAGGTGATTTTACACGTAATATCCAAATACCGGCACTCACTAATACGAAGGCAAATAAGGTACCAAATGAAGTTAAGTCACCTGCTACACTTCCAGGAACAAATGCCGCAAAGGCACCTACGAATACAAACAAGATCCAATTGGATTTATAAGGAGTTCTAAATTTAGGATGTAACTCAGAGAACACTTTGGGTAATAAACCGTCATTCGCCATAGAATAGAACACACGAGATTGTCCCATTAACATCACTAATATTACAGAGGAGAAACCTGCTAAGATAGCAACCGTTACTGCAGTGGCTAACCAGCCATATCCTGTCATATAAGTTGAAATAGCATAGGCAACAGAAGCTTCACGTCCTTTTAAAGGATCCACGAAATCTTTCCAGTTAGCAACTCCTGTTAATACGTGGCCAAATAAAATATATAGAATAGTGCAGACTACTAAAGAACCTAATATACCAATAGGCATATCACGTTTTGGATTTTTAGCTTCTTGAGCCGCTGTAGATACTGCATCAAAACCAATGAAGGCAAAGAATACAATAGCAGCACCTCCTAACACACCACCCCAACCATGTTTGAACACACCAGAGTAATCTGCGATGACTTTACCTGATGCATCAATTAAAGGAGGTTGGTTTGCTGGAATCATATATGGAGTATGATTTTCGGGGCGAATAAAGTGCCAACCTAAAATGATAAACAATATAACAATCGCTACTTTAATAAATACGATAACCGCATTCACTGTTGCTGATTCTTGTGTTCCTTTAATTAGTAATAATGTCAATAAAAGTAAGATCACTAAAGCAGGTGCATTCAAAATACCGTGATGCAAAACGCCTGCCGTATCTGTAATACTTTCTAGTGGCGAGTGGCTCCATTCATAAGGAATGCCTCCCCCCAGCAGCTTATTTAAATATTCACTCCAAGCAATAGAAACGGTTGCTGCACCTAATGCATATTCCATGATCAAGGCCCAACCAATAATCCATGCTACCGTTTCTCCCATTGTTACATAAGAATAAGCATATGCACTTCCTGAAATAGGAATCATAGCAGCAAACTCTGCATAGCATAAACCTGCAAAGGCGCAACCAATAGCGGCTACTATAAATGATAAAGTCACTGCAGGTCCAGCAGCTTGTCCAGCGGCGGCGGCAGTTCTTACAAATAGTCCTGCTCCAATAATAGCGCCTACGCCTAAAGCAACTAAATTTCCAGCACCTAAAGTGCGTTTTAAACCTTTTCCGCCATCGTCAGCTTGTGCTAACATTGCAGACAGGTCTTTTTTTCTAAATAAACTCATAGTTATTTGGTTTCGATTTTCGATTCAAAAACAAGGTGTTGTTTTTGAGCACATTGTTTTTGGGTTACAATTTAGATTGGAAAATAGCACTTTTTTCGCAAAAAAACCGTCCTTTTTTTTGAAAATCCACCTACTACGGGTCGTATTTTTTTAATAGTTAAGTGTTATATTGCATATCACTAAAAAATGATATGAAAAAATCAAACAAACTTACAGTATACATTGTGATCGCGATGATTGCAGGTGCTATATTAGGGTATTTTATTCATGAGCATTACGACCAAGCAGGTATTGAAGTATTCTCAAAAAATATTAAGTTATTAACGACCATCTTTTTGCGATTAATTCAAATGGTGATCGCACCATTGGTATTTACTACTTTGGTAGTAGGTATTTCAAAATTGGGTGATCTTAAAACGGTAGGGCGTGTTGGGGGAAAAGCCATGCTTTGGTTTGTGACAGCATCCTTAGTAAGCTTATTAATTGGAATGGTATTGGTGAATATTTTAAAGCCGGGTGAAGGAATTGCTTTGAGTAATGTAGATGTCACTGGCGCCAGTGATTTGATTGGTAAAACCCAAGCTTTTAGTTTACTAGGATTTATTGATCATGTTTTTCCAAAAAGCATGTTTGAAGCATTGGCTAACAATGAAATTTTACAAATAGTAATTTTTAGTGTGTTTTTTGGAGTGGCTGCAGCTGCCATGGGTAAAAAAACAGAAGGCTTGATGTTGGCTTTTGAAAATGGTGCACATATTATACTTAAAATGGTGGGCTATGTAATGAATTTTGCGCCCATTGGGGTTTTTGGAGCCATTGCTTCGGTAATTGCTACTAAAGGCTTATCCATATTTATTTTTTACGGAAAATATTTACTGTATTTTTTAATTGGTATTGGCGTGTTGTGGGTGGTTTTAATTACGGTAGGTTTTATCATTTTAAAGAAGAGAATGCCTTCCTTACTTAAAATTATCACTAATCCATTGGTCATAGCATTTAGTACTACAAGTAGCGAAGCGGTGTTCCCTAAATTAACTGAAGAGTTAGAGCGTTTTGGATGTAAGGATAAAATAGTTTCTTTTATTTTGCCTCTTGGATATTCTTTTAATTTAGATGGAAGTATGATGTACATGACATTTGCGAGTATGGCTATTGCACAAGCTTATGGGATACATTTAGATATGGGCACACAACTTACGATGTTATTGGTTTTAATGTTAACTAGTAAAGGTATTGCAGGGGTGCCACGTGCATCATTAGTGGTGGTGACTGCAACTTGTGCCATGTTTCATATTCCGCCCGAAGGGATTGCTTTAATTTTACCTATTGATCATTTTTGTGACATGTTCCGATCGGCTACCAATGTATTGGGCAATAGTTTAGCAACAACAGTGGTAAGTAAATGGGAGGGCGCTTTAGAAAATCCCGATAAAGAATAAAAAAAATAGAATGACATTACTTGATGTGTTTCATTGGAGTCAATTATTGCAACCTCAATTTTATATTGAACATGGAGGTTTGTGGTTATTATTGTTTGTGGTGTTTGCCGAAACCGGATTATTTTTTGGATTCTTTTTACCTGGTGACAGTTTGTTATTTGTTGCCGGTATTTATAGTATGCCTTTGGCTTCTCAAATTTATGTGACCGAAAATGAATGGCTCAACTTGTTAATTTTGTTTTCCTTTATTTCGGTAGCCGGTATCATTGGAAATTATGTAGGGTATAAGATTGGTAAAAATGTAGGCCCAGCTATGTATGATTGGAAGGACAATATGTTGTTTAAGCAAAAGTATTTAATACAAGCCCAAGAGTTTTATGAAAAACAAGGAGGACGTGCTATTGTCATTGCTCGTTTTATTCCTATTGTACGCACATTTGCGCCCATTGTTGCAGGTATTGTACAAATGGATAAAAAGAAATTTTATTATTTTAATGTTGTGGGTAGTATCACCTGGGTAGCGACGATGCTATGTGCGGGACATTTTTTACAGTCTTGGATTTTAAATCATTTTCAATTTGATTTAAAAAAGCATTTAGAAGTTATCGTTCTTGGTATTGTATTTGTGACAACAGCTCCTGTTATTTTCAAAGTGATTACGCATCGTTCTAGCAAATAAAATTCCTTAAAAATAATCATCAAATATGACTACCCAAAAACAAATAGGATTATTATCATTGCCTGTCTTTGTAGCCGCTCTTGGTTATTTTGTTGACGTGTATGATCTACTTTTATTCACCATTGTGCGTCAACCCAGTGTATTAAGTATTGGCTCAACTATGGAAACAATAATTGTAGATAGTGCCCATATTATTAACTGGCAAATGTCTGGTTTATTAATAGGCGGAATTTTGTGGGGTGTGTTAGGAGATAAAAAAGGACGATTAAAAGTGTTGTTTGGTTCTATTTTATTATACTCCTTAGCTAATATTTTAACTTCCTTTGTTCAAAACGTTGATCAATATGCATATTGCCGTTTTATGGGCGGAATTGGATTGGCAGGTGAATTAGGAGCAGGTATTACATTGGTGTCTGAAATGTTACCTAAAAATAAAAGAGGGATAGGCACTTCGATGGTGGCGGGTATTGGATTGTTTGGAGCCGTGGTCGCTTATTTTACTTTTAAAGTAACGAATGATTGGAGATTATGTTATCAAATTGGCGGAGTCCTTGGTTTCTTTTTATTAATTCTGAGGGTGAGAGTAGCTGAATCCTTTATGTTTGAATCAGCAAAATTAGCCAACATCCAAAAGGGTAATTTTTTAATGTTTTTTAATAATGCAGCACGATTTAAAAAATACATCAAAGCGATATTAGTGGGCTTACCCACTTGGTTTGTGATTGGCGTGATGGTGAATTATAGTAATAAATTTGCAAGTACTTTATATGGAGTGAACTTAATTGATTCGGGAAGGTCTATTATGCTTGCTTATATTGGGATAGCGACGGGCGATTTATTAATCGGGTACGTTAGTCAATATTTTAAAAGTCGTAAAAAGGCGTTGTTATTATTTTACTCCATCAGTATTATTGGGATGGTTGCCTTTTTTAGCCCCTATAATAACAGCGATAGTCGCATGTATATGATTTGTGCTTTTATGGGATTTAGTACGGGTTATTGGGCTATTTTCAATCAAATGGCTGCAGAGCAATTTGGAACCAACCTAAGGGCTACAGCGGCTACCACGATTCCTAATATGGTGCGTGGGGCTTTACCTTTAATTAATTTTTTATTCTTAGATATTTTACAAAAGCAATTGGGCTGGAATATTGTACAGAGTGGAATGCTAACGGGAGGTATTATCATGCTGGTTACTTTAATTGCTTTTTATTATACAGAGGAAACTTATCACAAGGATTTAGATTATCTAGAACACGATAATCCATTGCCTTAGTTCATATTATTATGCGTTTATTATTTATCCGTTTTTCATCTATTGGCGATATCGTTTTTACGACCCCTGCCATACGTTGCGCGAAATTGCAAATACCGAACGCGAAAATTCACTTTTTGACAAAGGCTTCCATGAAAAGTGTGACAGAAGCCAATCCTTATATAGATCAGTTTCATTATTTTGATAATAATTTATCAGCACTCATGGAACAATTCAAAGGAATACAGTTTGATTATATCATTGATTTACATAGCAACTTCCGAACTTTCAAAATCAAAAAAGCGTTAGGAGTTCCTGCATTGACTTATAAAAAATTAAGTATTCAAAAATTCCTGCTCACTAAATGGCATTTAAATTGGATGCCCCATAGACATATTGCAGACAGATGTTTGGACACATTAAAGCCCTTGGGGGTAGTGAATGATGGCAAAGGGTTGGATCATTTTGTGCCCAATACGGTGACTTTGTCAGCAAAGGATATACCCACTGCCCATCAGGCAGGTTATGTTGCATTTGTGATAGGCGCTTCTTATGCTACTAAAAAATTACCCCTAGAACAATTACAACAGTTATGTCATCTCATTCAATATCCCATTGTATTAATTGGAGGGAAAGAAGATGCTGCAATAGGTGAACAAGTGGCATCTGTAAATCCTATAAAAATATATAACGCTTGCGGTAAATTTAATTTACATGAATCTGCATTATTAGTGCAACAGTCAAAAACCGTTTTGTCCCATGACACTGGATTTTTATACGTCGCATGTGCTTATCATAAAAAGACAATCGCCATTTGGGGAGCTACTTCCCCTGCTTTGGAAGTGGAGCCTTACTACCCGCAAGATATGGCATTGCAAGACATGTATACGAATGCTATAGTACCCCATTTACTCTGTCAGCCTTGTTCTAATTATGGAACACAAAATTGTCCACAAGGACATTTTGCTTGCATGCGTCAGCAAAATTTAAAAGGGATTGCACAAAAAGTAAATGAATATTATATTTCTTAAGAAAACGATAGTCAAGAATTTTCACTCCCTTTTTTAATTTCACTCCCTTTTTTAATTTCACTCTCTTTTTTAATTCCACTCCCTTTTTTAATTCCCCAATTCTTTATTAATTCCCCAATTCTTTATTAATCCCCTTACTCTTATTTTATTTTTTTTTGTTTCCTAAAACCAAGAAGCCCCGCTAATGCGAGGCTTCTATATAAAATAATTCGGTGCTTATTTTAAGGTGCTATAAAGTTTTTAAAACATCGTTCATGTTTCTAACTGCGTCTGCACTTTTGTTGAAAGCAGCTTGTTCATCAGCTGATAACTTCATGTCAACAATTTTCTCCCATCCATTTTTACCTATCACAACAGGTACGCCTAAGCATATATCTGATTGTCCGTATTCGCCATTTAAGCTTACGCAACAAGTAAATAATTTTTTCTCATCTCGCACAATGCTTTCTACTAATGCGGCTCCTGCTGCACCTGGTGCATACCAAGCAGAAGTGCCTAGTAATTTAGTCAATGTCGCACCACCCACCATCGTATCTGCAATTACTTTTTCTTGTTGTTCTGCGTTTAAAAAATCAGTGACAGGAATACTGTTCCAGGTAGCGTGTTTTATTAAAGGGATCATAGTGGTATCACCGTGTCCACCCACTACTAAAGCATTTAAGTCTGCTGGGCTGCAATTTAAATGTGTGCTTAATTGATATTTGAAACGAGCACTATCTAAAGTTCCACCCATTCCAATAATTCTATTTTTAGGTAAACCTGTAGATTGTAATGCTAAGTAAGTCATTGTATCCATTGGGTTACTTATCACAATGATGATAGCGTTAGGTGAAAATTTCAAAATGTTTTCACATACACCTTTTACAATGCCTGCATTGGTTCCAATTAATTCTTCACGAGTCATTCCTGGTTTACGTGGTAAACCTGAAGTGATAACTACTACATCGGAGTTGGCAGTTTTAGAATAATCATTGGTAGATCCTGAAATACGTGTATCAAATCCTAATAAGGCTGCAGTTTGCATCATATCCTGTGCTTTACCTTCTGCAAAACCTTCTTTAATATCTAATAAAACTAATTCTGTGGCTAATTCTTTACGGGCAATATTATCTGCACATGTTGCACCAACTGCTCCTGCGCCAACAACTGTAATTTTCATATCAATGAATTTAAAATAAGTGAGTAAAATTTTTACGGGGCAAAGTTAGCTATTTGCCTTCTATTATTTTGATAAAGTCGAAAATATCTGCCCCTTTATCATATACTTTTACCAAACTCCCGTTTTTATAAAGAGCCACAAAAGGAGTCATTTTAGGATGGAAGAAGGAGGGGATCATATAACTAGGGTCCCTGCCTACAATCATATTAGGCTTATTGACAAACTTAAACTTTTCGGCAAAGCCCTTAATAGATATCATATCGCGATAGCTGTTCCATACAAATAACACTCCATTTAACTTATCAGCATATTTATTAATATTGGCAGCTTCTGTTTCACAATGAGAACAATCAGGACTGAAGAATATCAGAGCGATGTATTTGTAATTGCTAGGCAACTGTTTGTTCGTTATTTCACGACCATCTATTGTATTTAACACGAAAGCAGGAAGTCGTTTGTCCTTTAAGTAAGGAGCAGTAGGGTCCACCGAAATATCATGATCTTGTGCACTGACACCCATAAAAAATAGGAGGGTGAATACAGTTACAATTATTTTTTTCATACTTTATTAATTTTATCTTTTTGAATTAGGGATTTGTAGTCATTCTCATTTTTTTAGCATCTTGTAAAAACTCTGATGCAAAAATGAAGTTATTTAATAATTGATTTTGACTATAAATGATTTCTTGATTGGTTCCTTCCCATTCTTTTTTACCCTGGTGCAAATAAATAATGTGCTGCCCAATTTCCATAACACTATTCATATCGTGGGTCACTACCAATGTAGTAATATTAAATTCAACAGTTAATTCGTGTATTAGTTTATCAATGACCATGGAGGTTTGTGGATCTAATCCCGAATTAGGTTCATCGCAAAACAAGTACTTAGGTTCCATAATAATGGCGCGCGCCAATGCCACTCTCTTTTTCATCCCGCCACTTATTTCAGCTGGGTATTTTTCATTTACGTCATGCAAATTCACTCTCGCTAAAGTTTTGTTTACTTTTTCTTGCTTCTCTTTTAAAGATAAAGTCGTAAACATATCTAAAGGGAATCTTACGTTTTCTTCTACTGTTTGAGAATCAAATAATGCATTCCCTTGAAATAACATCCCTATATTATTGCGTAATTCCTTGCGATCTTCTTTAGACATATGCGAGATAGATTCTCCGTCAAAAATCACTTGACCTTTATCTGCTTGTATTAAATCGACCATACATTTAGTAAGCACGGTCTTCCCACTTCCACTTGCTCCAATAATTAAATTGCATATTCCAGGTTTGAATGTAGCGCTCACATCGTCTATGATCACTTTTTCTCCAAAGGCTTTGATTATGTTTTTTACTTCTATCATTATGAGCGCTCCAGTAGTTTTACTATAAAGGTAGTTGAAGTGATAATAAGTCTTCGAAAGTATCTCTTCTGCTAATCAGTTTTGGTTGATTGTTTTCAAATAACACTTGAGCGGGCTTGAATCGGGCATTGTAATTGCTTGCCATTTCATAGCCATAAGCGCCTGCATTGTAAAACACTAAATAATCGCCTTCCTCAATACTAGGAATAGGTCGATCCCATGCAAAAGTGTCGGTTTCACAAATATTACCCACTACGGCATAAGATTGTGCAGGTTTGTCGGGATGGCTCAAATTATCAATATGATGGTAAGCGTCATAAAACATGGGACGAATTAAATGATTCAATCCTGTATTGATTCCTGCAAACACAATATCCCCCGATTGTTTTAGTACATTTACTTGTGCAATAAAATAGCCTGCTTCACTCACCATATACTTTCCTGGTTCAAACCAAGCAGTTAATTTGCGACCTAATTTTTCCGAAATTTTTTGCATGAATTGATTTACTTCCGCACCTAATAACGCAATATCAGTTCCTTTTTCTCCCGGTTGATACGGCACTTTAAATCCACCTCCAAAATCCAATACTCTTACCGTAGGGAAGTGCTCTAGCATACTTTCAAAAACAGTCGCTGATTGTAAAAAAACTTGCACATCTTTAATTTCACTTCCAGTATGAATATGTAATGTGCTAATATTAAGTGCGTATTTTTTTTGTATCGCTGTTAATTCTTCTAGCTGCGTATAGGGTATGCCAAACTTACTTTTATCATGACCCGTCGAAATTTTTAAATTTCCACCTGCCATAATATTAGGTCTCACGCGTACACCAATGGGATAAGTATCTCCATATTGTGCACCAAATTTTTCTAAATTAGATAAACTATCTATATTAATATTCACTCCTAATGAAACGGCTTCTTGTATTTCTTCAATGGACACGCTGTTGCTCGTATATAAAACAGTACAAGGATTAAATCCTACATGCAAAGCTAATTTCACTTCATTAATAGAAGAGCAGTCGATATTACATCCTGCTGTATGAATGACTTTTAAAATTTGAATATTAGTGAGTGCCTTACACGCGTAAAAAAATTGTGTAGTAGCGGGATTGAAATGAGTTAATAGATTTTGATATTGCTCTACTATTTTTTCGGCATGATAAACATACAATGGACTGCCATATTGAATAGCGGCATCCTTTAACTGTGTATAGGTTAAGCTTGACTTCATGCTACGAAGATACAATGAGAACCTTTAATTAGGCTAATCTTGGTCTGAAGAATCCTGAGCTTCGTATCCGTCGGTCTCAGATTCGGTATTAGGGGTGTCTTCGTTTTCTTCTGCATCAATGGCATCCTCTAATTCATGTGTTTGATCAAACACGCTAGTATCAGTAAAATCTTCTGGTTTTACCACCGTGGCTTCCACAATTTGCTCTGCTAATACTTCACGAATTTTAGGCAAGTCATCGGTTGAATTGATGCCAAAATAATCCATAAAGTTTTTAGAAGTGGCGTAAACCAAAGGTTTACCCGGCATATTTTCGTTACGCCCACTAATGATGATTAATTCCTTCTCTAATAATTTTTGAATAGAATAATCGCTATTCACCCCTCTGATGGCTTCCACTTCTCCTTTTGTGATGGGTTGCTTGTAGGCAATAATAGCCAATGATTCTAAAGCTGCATTGGACAATCGTTTTAAAAATTTATCTCCATTTAATTGTGCAATCGTTTTGTGAAAATCAGGCTTTGTTAAAAATTGCCATCCACCTCCACTTTGTTTTAATTCAAAGGGATAAAATTCGGTACTATACTTTTCTTGAATACCATTTAAAGCACTTTCTACTTGATCCAATGTAATGCGTTCTTCTAAAAATCCAAATGCATTATTAATAAGTTCGGTAATGTCATTTGCGTTTAATGCTTTTTCACTTGCAAAAACCAATGCTTCAATATGAGGTATAATTTGGCTAATTTCCATAATAGGGAGGTGTCTTATCCGTTTAACGCTGCAGCACCACTTACTATCTCGGTTAATTCGGTAGTAATGGCTGCTTGACGAGCACGGTTATAAGATATTTTCAAAGTTTTTAATAATTCGTTCGCGTTTTCACTTGCTTTATCCATTGCAGTCATTCTTGCGCCATGCTCACTTGCATTGGCGTCCAATACTGCTTTGTATAATTGTGTGTTTAAAATTTTTGGCATTAATTCTGCCACTAAAACTTCTTTGGCTGGTTCAAAAATGAAATCTGTTTTTTTCTGACTTTCTTTTTTTACTACTTTAGGAATAGGCAAGAAAGGTTCAGATGAAAACACTTGTGTAGCCGCATTTTTAAATTCGCTGTACACAATTTCTATCGCGTCAAATTCTTTATTTGAAAATGCTTTCATGGCAGCTTGGGCGGCAGCTTGAACATTTTCAAATGTTAAATTCAAAAAGATATCTTTAAAATCAGCATTCGTGTTGTATCCAGATTTAGATAAACTCTCATATCCTTTTTTACCAATATTCCAGATCGTAATTTTTTTATTTGCGTATTTTTCGGCAATAGTTGCTTTGGTCAATTTTACAATGTTCGCATTATAACCTCCGCACAATCCACGATCGGATGTGATGACAATAAATAACACATTATTCACTGGTCGAGTTTCAGCTAAAGAGATATTCATATCTCCTTCTAAACTTCCCACAATATTGCTCAGCATTTCTTGCAACTTACGAGCATAAGGACGCATCTGAGTGATGGCGTCTTGTGCACGACGTAATTTAGCCGCACTCACCATCTTCATTGCCTTGGTAATTTGCTGCGTACTTTGAGTACTTTTAATCCTGTTTCTAACTTCTTTTAATTGACCTTCCATAACTGCAAAATTTCTATTTTTTCCTCCCCAAACCCGTCTCTAAATAGAGGGGGGCTTAAGGCGAGCAAAGGTATCATTTTTTCGCCCAATTTTCAATTTTAGGGGGTATCAAGTTAATTTTTATATTGGGAGGGGCCTAATCTAGCCAAACTGCCCTCAATTGCTTACCTTTGGCACCCCCTTAATAGTGGCCAAAATGACATTGGCATAATGATTGACTATAAGGGATAATATATAATATACCAAAGGACTATGTTGCAATTTATTAGTAAAATATTCGGTGGCTCCAAAAGTGAGAAGGATGTCAAAAAGATTGCCCATTTAGTGGCAGTCATTAATGGCCATTTTGAATCTTACAAAAGCCTATCCAACGATGCTTTAAGAGCAAAGACTCCCGAACTAAAAGGGCGTATCAAAACTCATGTTACTTCAATAGATCAAAAAATCGAAGAACAACAGGCCGCTGCGGAAGCTTTGGAAATGAGTGACTTTTTAAGCCGTGATACTATTTATCAAAATATTGATGCTTTAAAAAAGGAGCGTGACCAAGCATTAGAAGAAGCATTATGGGAAATATTGCCTGAAGCTTTTGCGGTAGTCAAAGAAACGGCTCGTCGTTTTACAGAAAACACAGAATTAAAAGCAACTGCTACCGAATTAGATCGTCAATTTTCGGTGAAAAAAGAGTATGTCACTATACAAGGAGATCAATCTATTTTTCAAACAACTTGGAAAGCAGCCGGAACGCCTGTCACATGGAATATGGTGCACTATGATGTGCAGTTAATTGGAGGAATTGTTTTGCATCAAGGTAAAATTGCCGAGATGTCAACAGGGGAAGGTAAAACTTTGGTGTCTACTTTACCAGCATACTTAAATGCATTAACGGGAGAAGGGGTTCATATAGTAACAGTGAATGATTACTTAGCAAAACGTGATAGTGAATGGAACGGAACTATTTTTGAATGGCTAGGCATCACCGTTGATTGTATCGATAAGCATCAGCCTAATTCGGAAGATCGCCGTAACGCCTATCGTGCCGATATTACTTATGGTACTAATAATGAATTCGGTTTTGATTATTTAAGAGATAATATGGTGCATTCCCCAGAGGAAATGGTGCAACGCAAGCATCACTACGCAATGGTGGATGAGGTGGATTCGGTTTTGATTGATGATGCGAGAACCCCTTTAATTATTTCGGGTCCCATTAGTCATCCAACAGGAGAGCAACAATTTTTTGAGTTAAAACCGCGCATTGAAAAATTAGTAGAGGCGCAAAAAAAAGTAAGCAATCAATTTTTAATTGAAGCAAAGAAAAAAATTAGCGAAGGAAATGATGATCCAAAAGATGGTGGATTGGCTTTATACCGTGCGTTTAGAGGCTTGCCTAAAAACAATGCATTAATTAAATTTTTAAGTGAGCCAGGTATTAGAGTGAAATTACAAAAAGCTGAAAATTATTATTTAGCCGATCAGCAACGTGAAATGCCTATTGTAGATGAAGAATTATATTTCCATATTGATGAAAAAAATAATTCAGTGGAACTCACCGAAAAAGGATTGCAATTAATTACTAAAGCAGGAGAGGATCCTAACTTTTTCTTATTACCTGACATTAGTGTTGCATTAAATTCAATTGATCAAAATGCAGGTTTAGCAGCAGATGTTAAAATGCAACAAAAGGAAACGATCATTAACGATTATAGTATTAAGTCGGATCGTATTCATACTGTGAATCAATTATTGAAAGCCTATACTTTATTTGACAATGATGTGGAGTATGTTGTGATAGAAGGGCAAGTAAAAATTGTAGATGAGCAAACGGGTCGTATCATGGAAGGTCGTCGTTATTCGGATGGTTTACACCAAGCGATTGAAGCTAAGGAAAATGTAAAAATTGAAGCGGCAAGTCAAACTTACGCGACGATTACTTTACAGAACTTTTTTAGAATGTACCACAAGTTGGCGGGGATGACTGGTACTGCTGAAACAGAAGCCTCTGAGTTTTGGAGTATATATAAATTAGACGTAGTATCTATTCCTACTAATATTCCTGCAATTCGAAATGATGAACAGGATTTGGTATTTAAAACAAAGCGTGAAAAATTTGGAGCAGTCATTGATGCAATCGTTGAATTGCGCGAAAAAGGGCGTCCTGTTTTAGTGGGTACTACTTCTGTGGAAGTGAGTGAATTATTAAGCAGAATGTTACGTCAAAAAAATATTCCGCATAATGTATTAAATGCTAAGCAACATGCGCGTGAAGCTCAAGTAGTTGCGGAAGCGGGTTTAACAGGAGCCGTTACGATTGCCACCAATATGGCAGGTCGTGGTACCGATATTAAACTAAGTCCAGAAGTAAAAGCAGCAGGCGGTTTAGCGATACTAGGTACAGAGCGACATGAATCACGTCGTGTAGACAGACAGTTACGTGGTCGTGCGGGTCGTCAAGGCGATCCAGGATCTTCCTTATTCTTTGTGTCTTTGGAAGATGATTTAATGCGCATGTTTGGAAGCGAACGTATTGCAAAAGTGATGGACTTTGCAGGTTATAAGGAGGGAGAAGTGATTCAACATAGCATGATTACAAAATCGATCGAACGTGCACAAAAGAAAGTGGAAGAAAATAACTTTGGTATTCGTAAGCGATTATTGGAATATGATGATGTGATGAACAAGCAACGTTCAGTGATTTATAAAAAAAGAAGTCATGCTTTGTTTGGAGAAAGATTAGCGTTGGATTTAGATAATGCCTTTTATCAAGTGGTAGAAACTTTAGTGTTAAACCATAAAGCAGCTAATGATTACGAAGGATTTAAATTAGACTTGATTGTTCGATTTGGCTTAGATACAAAAATTACATTGGAGCAGTTCGCATCTAATAACGAAAATCAATTATCTGAATTAGCGTATCAAGAAACCATTGCAAATTATGAGTACAGGAAAAAAGAAATGAGTCAACAAAGTATTCCTGTATTTAAAAATATTCGACTACAACAAGGCAATCATATTGAAAATGTAATTGTCCCAGTGAGTGATGGGAAAGTGGCTTTTAATGTTTTAGTTAATTTAGATAAAAATATTAATTCTTCAGGAACTACTTTAGTTTCTCAATCCGAGAAATCAATTGCATTAAGTTTGGTAGATGATGCATGGAAAGAACATTTGCGTGCCATGGATGATTTAAAACAATCAGTGCAAACGGCTACATATGAGCAAAAAGATCCTCTGGTGATTTATAAAATGGAAGCCTTTGAAATGTTCCGTAAAATGGATTTAGAAATCAATCATAAGTTGGTTCAGTTCTTATGCCATGCACATATCCCTACAGAATCAAATGGAGTGAAGGAGGGGCGTCAACAAAAAACAGATTTAAGTAAGTTGAGTGCAAATAGAAATGAAGAAATTGCTGGAGAAAATGGGTATCATGATCCAAGCGAAGCACAAAAACAAACTCCGATTCAAGTGGGTCCCAAAATAGGCCGTAATGATACATGTCCTTGTGGTAGTGGGAAAAAATACAAAGCTTGTCACGGAAAAGATGCAGTGTAATATGGCTAATAAAATCAATTCCTATATTGACCATACCGTTTTAAAGCCCACTTGCTTAGTATCGGACATTGAAAAATTATGTGCCGAAGCGGTACAATATCAATTTGCCGCAGTTTGTGTGCCACCTAATTTTGTAAAATTAGCGAAAGAAAGAGTTGCGGGTAGTTCGGTGAAAGTAGCTACCGTCATTGGTTTTCCATTTGGGTATAGTGCAACAGAAGCAAAGATTGCAGAAATCATTTTAGCGATTGTAGATGGCGCCGATGAATTAGATGTAGTGGCCAATATCTCTGCCATCAAAAATGGCGACTGGACCGCCATAGCGGATGAAATCAATCATATTCTTCCTATCATACGTTCTAAAAATAAAGTGGTTAAAATTATCATCGAATCGGGGGTGTTAACCGATGCTGAAATTATTTCTTGTTGTGATATTTATGGTGTAGCAGGGATTGATTATTTAAAAACTTCTACCGGATATGCCGAAAAAGGGGCGAGCGTGGAAACGGTTCAATTATTCAGAAAACATTTACCCGAAAGTGTTCATATTAAAGCTTCAGGGGGTATTCGTGATTATGCTACTGCACAGCAAATGATTGATGCAGGTGCTACTCGAATAGGTTGTAGTGCCGGTGTGGCCATTGTCACTGGGGCAAATAATAATACTGCAACTAACTATTAATTAATTTGTAACTTGTAATTATGTTACTTGACAAAATAAAATCATTAGCCAAAACTTATCAAGCCGAAAATGTTTCGGTGCGTAGGCATTTGCATGCACATCCTGAATTAAGTTATCAGGAATTTGAAACGAGTAAATATGTGCAAGCTACTTTGACTAAAATTGGAATTCCATTTACAGTCATTGCAACAACAGGTGTTTTAGGAATCATTGAAGGAAAAAATCCAAGCAATAGAGTGGTTGCTTTACGTGCCGATATGGATGCACTTCCTATTGTTGAAGAAAATAAGGTGGACTATATCTCAAAAAATCCGGGTGTTATGCATGCATGTGGTCATGATGTACATACCACTATATTATTAGGCGCTGCAAAAATTTTATGGGAATTAAGAAATGAATTTGAGGGTACTATAAAGTTATTATTTCAACCAGGAGAAGAAAAAAATCCAGGAGGAGCGAGTTATATGATACGTGATGGAGCTTTGCAAAACCCAATACCACAGGGAATTGTAGGGTTACACGTTCATCCTGGTTTAGATAAAGGAAGATTAAGTTTTAGAAAAGGACGTGTGATGGCTAGTGCCGATGAATTATATGTTTCTATCAAGGGCCCAGGTGGACATGCGGCTACTCCGCATCAAACGGTCGACACCGTTTTAGTTGCTGCGCAATTAATTACAAGCTTGCAAACTATTATATCGCGTAATCGAAATCCACAACAACCCTCTGTATTATCTATATGCTCTATACAAGGCGGAAATACAACTAATGTAATTCCAAGTGAAGTAAAATTAATGGGAACTTTTAGAGCCATGGATGAAACATGGCGTTTTGAAGCGCATCAATTAATGATGCAACAAGCAAAAGGATTAGCACTTGCAACAGGTGCCGAAATAGATTTCAAAGTAGATGTAGGATATCCTACTGTAGATAATGAGCCGGTAATTACCGAAGCTGCTTGGAAATTAGCAGATCAATTTATGGGGTCCGATAATGTAGAAGAAACCGAAAAAAGAATGGGAGCAGAGGATTTTGGCTATTATTCTCAAGTCATTCCAGGTTGTTTCTTTAGAGTTGGGGTCAGAAATAAAGCTCAAGGGATTATCCATAATGTACATACACCTCATTTTAATATAGATGAAGCTGCTATTGAGCATGGAGTTGGTATGATGGCCTGGTTAGGCACTCAATTATTCGCCTAAATGACTCAAAAAAGCGTTTTATTATAATTTAGTAGCTTTGTGATAGCTATAAACTAACAGTTGTTTTAAAATTATTCCATGTCAAATAAAGAAAATCTAAGAAAAGAACAAGCTTTAGAATACCATGCAAGTGGCAGACCTGGTAAAATTGAAGTGGTTCCTACCAAAGAAGCGAAAACGCAAAAGGATTTATCCTTAGCCTACAGTCCCGGGGTGGCAATTCCATGTACCGAAATTAAAAACAACCCCAGTGATATATATAAGTACACCGCTAAAGGAAATTTAGTGGGTGTCATCACCAATGGATCAGCTGTTTTAGGGTTAGGAAATATTGGACCTGAAGCAAGTAAGCCTGTGATGGAAGGGAAGGCGGTTTTGTTTAAAATTTTTGCAGATATTGACGTGTTTGATATTGAAATCAACGAATCAGATCCTGATAAATTTATTGAAATTGTAAAGTCATTAGAGCCCACCTTTGGGGGCATTAATTTAGAAGATATCAAAGCACCAGAGTGTTTTTATATTGAGCAACAATTAAGGGAGAAGATGAATATCCCTGTAATGCATGACGATCAGCATGGGACCGCTATTATTAGTAGTGCCGCATTAATCAATGCATTAGAATTACAAAAAAAGAAAATTGATAAAGTCAAATTTGTAGTAAATGGTGCAGGTGCTGCTGCTATGGCTTGTGTGAAATTATATGTAGCCTTAGGAGCAAAACATGAAAATTTTATTTTGTTTGATAAAGATGGTGTGTTGCATGAAGGCAGAACCGATTTAGGAAGTGATCGTAAATCTTTTGCTATTAAATTGGCAAGCATGACTTTGGCACAAGCTTTTAAAACAGCAGATGTATTTTTAGGATTAAGTGTGGGAAATGTAGTGACCCCCGAAATGGTACAGTCTATGCCTAAAAATCCAATTGTTTTTGCTATGGCTAATCCGGATCCAGAAATCACTTATGATGCTGCAACGGCAGTTCGTAATGATATTATTATGGCAACAGGGCGCACTGATTATCCTAATCAAGTAAATAATGTTTTAGGCTTCCCTTATATTTTTAGAGGGGCATTAGATGTGCGTGCTAAATCTATTAATGAAGCGATGAAATTAGCGGCTGTGAAAGCATTGGCATCTTTGGCTAAAACAGCGGTACCAGATATGGTGAACATGGCGTATAACCAACAAAGTTTATGTTTTGGTCCGGAATATATTATCCCTAAACCATTAGATCCAAGATTATTGGCAACCGTAGCTCCTGCGGTGGCTAAGGCAGCGATAGAGTCGGGTGTAGCACAAATTAAGATTAACAATTGGGATGAATATATCTTATCACTTAATAAACGACTAGGGTTAGATAATCAGTTGTTGCGATTAATTAGTAACAAAGCAAGACGTGATCCAAAGCGTTTGGTTTTCTCTGACGCTGAAAATATTAAAATTTTAAAAGCAGCCAGTATTTTATATGATGATGGTATTGCTTATCCTATTTTATTAGGTAGCGAAGCACGTATTCGTAAAATTGCAGATAGCAATGGCATTGATATAGCAGACTTACCAATCATTGATGTTCGTAGTGATGAGATGGAAGAGAAAAGAGAATTTTTTGGCTCCCTATTATTCCAAAAACGTCAACGTAAAGGAATTAATAAATATGAGAGCTTAAAATTAATGCGTACTCAAAATTATTTTGGTGCGATGATGGTGGAGACAGGCGAAGCAGATGCAATGTTGTCTGGGTTAATGAGAAATTATAATGAAGGAATCAAGCCTGCTTTACAAATCATAGGAACAGATGAGGGTGTGAAGAAGATTGCTGGCATGTACATGATGCTGACCAAAAAAGGTCCTTTGTTTTTAGCAGATACCACAGTGAACATTAATCCAACAGCAGAAGAATTGGCAGATATTGCTTTGTTGGTGGCGAAGGAGGTACGTAATTTTAATTTGGAACCACGTATTGCCATGTTGAGTTATAGCAATTTTGGATCAAGCGATACCCCGGAAGCAAAGTTAGTTGCAGAAGCCACTCGTTTGGTAAAACAAAAAAATCCATCCTTAATTGTGGATGGTGAAATGCAAGGCATGTTGGCATTCAATAAAGAAATCTTAAAAGAAAATTATCCGTTTAGTGATTTAGTGGACTGTGATGTGAATGTATTAATTTTCCCTAATTTGACTTCAGGAAACGTTGCATATCATTTATTAAAAGAAATTGGTGGAGTAGATGTTATTGGTCCCATTTTATTAGGATTGAAAAAACCAGTAAATGTATTGCAATTGGGGTCTAGTGTGCGCAACATCATTAATATGGCTACCGTAGCGGTTGTAGATGCACAATTAAAATCGAGAGTAGATACCGATATTGAAGTACAACGTACTAGTTGGTGGAATCGATTAAAAAAACGTAAAAAATAGGCATGAAATTTTTAACCCATTTTGGGAGATACCTGTTGATGTTAAAGGGTATGTTTACTGCTGCCGAAAATAAAAAAATGTTTTGGAAGGAGTATATAAAACAGTGTGTTGATATTGGGATTGGTTCCTTGCCCATCGTAGTCATTATTTCATTTTTTTTAGGTGCAGTAATGACAGTTCAAACTGCTGCACAGTTAGTGAGTCCTTTGGTGCCATTAACCACTATTGGTATTATCGTAAGAGATGGTATGTTGTTAGAATTTGCTCCTACTTTTTTATGTATCGTTTTAGCGGGAGTAGTAGGTAGTAAAATAGCGAGTGAGTTAGGAAATATGAGAGTTTCGGAGCAAATTGATGCTTTAGAGATTATGGGAATCAACACTAAAAACTATTTAATTCTACCTAAAATTTTAGGTGCATTTACGGTGGTTCCTTTATTGGTGGGTATATCTGCTGTGGTGGGTATTTATGGCGGGTATTTAGTAGGGAGTTGGTCGGGTGCTATACCTGCTGAAATTTTTATAACAGGTATTAGAAAAGGTTTAGATGTTCATTATATAGTCATTGCTTTTTATAAATCTTTTATATTTTCATTCATTATTAGTACCGTTCCTTCCTATTTTGGTTTTTATGTCAAAGGAGGCGCTTTAGAAATTGGTAAAGCAGGCACACAGTCGGTAGTAGTGAGTTGCATCTTAATTTTAGTCGCAGATTATATAGTGGCTGCTATTGCTTTATAGTTTAACTTTAGTAGTATAAATTATAGTCATGAAAATAAGCTTTCACGGAGCAGCGCGAACTGTTACAGGATCGAAGCATTTAGTACAATTAAACAATGGAGAAAACTTCTTACTGGACTGTGGTTTATTTCAAGGAATGGGCAGAGACACCGATTCTTTAAACGCTAGTTTTGGATTTGATGTTACTAAAGTAAATTATGTTATTTTATCACATGCGCATATTGATCATACGGGACTTATTCCTAAATTAGTGAAAGAAGGGTTTGATGGAAAAATTTATTGTACTCCTGCTACGAAGGCTTTAACCGAAATTTTATTAGCCGATTCTGCTATGATTCAACGTGATGATGCTAAGTATGGCAATAAGCGTAGAGCCAAGCAGGGCTTGCCTCCTATTGATCCATTATACGACTTAGATGATGTTAATTTGGCAATTCCCATGTTAACAGTAGTAGAATACAATACACCTACCAAAATTTCACCTTCGGTGGAATTATTATTTACCGATGCGGGACATATTATAGGAAGTGCTGCCATAAGTTTAATAATGAAAGAAGAGGGAAAAACAAAAACGCTCACTTTTAGCGGTGATATTGGAAGATATCGCGATATGATATTGCGTTCTCCTTCTGTTTTTCCGCCCGCGGATTATATTATTATTGAAAGCACTTATGGTGACAAATTGCATGATTTGATTCATACGACTCCCGATGATTTATTAAAATATATAGAACAAACATGTGTCGAGCAAAAAGGAAATTTAATTATCCCTGCATTTAGTGTGGGCAGAACACAGGAAATTTTATTTGAATTAAATCAATTGTCATTAGAAAAAAGACTACCGCATATTCCCGTGTATGTAGATAGTCCATTAAGTATTGAAGCGACTGATGTGCTCAAAAAATTCCCTAAGTATTTTAATAAAAAAATTCAAAAAATTTTAGAAGTAGATGATGATCCATTTGATTTCGAAGGATTGCGATATATCAAATCTTTCGAAGAGAGTAAAGCCTTAAACGAAGACCTTCATCCTAAAGTTATTATTTCAGCTTCAGGTATGGCCGACGCAGGAAGAGTTAAGCATCATATAAAAAATAATATCAGCAATCCTAAGTGTACTATTTTAATGGTAGGTTATTGCGAGCCCCATTCATTAGGAGGGCGTTTAATGAATGGATCCAAAGTAGTTAAAATTTATAGTGAAGAATATGAAGTGAAAGCAAAAGTGGGGTCCATTAAAAGTATGAGTGCCCATGGTGACTATGAGGACTTGATGCAATTTTTAAGTTGTCAAACTCCCCCTTTAGTAGAACAGGTTTTTGTAGTGCACGGGGAAGCCGATGTGCAGGATCATTTTTGTGAACGTCTTCGTAAAAAAGGATTTTTACAAGTCCAGGCACCAGAATTACATGAAACATTTGATTTGAAATAAAGGAGTTTCCTTCCAGAATGAACTTATTTTCTGGGCCATGAAGCAGTTCGGCACTGACTATCGTTTCCGGTATCGTTTGCGTAAATAAATAGCGTTTAACTACTTATATTATAGGGTAATATGAATAGACTTGTGAGTATTTTTTAAGCCCCTTTTGGGGCTGATTGCTAAAACACATATTGCTTATATGAAAAAAATCGTATTGACGGTTTTGGTATCCTTCCTAACATTAGGAATTTGGGCCCAAAACAAAAATGTAACTGGTCAAGTTACAGATGAAACTGGCGCACCATTAGAAGGCGTTAGTGTAAGTATTAAAGGAAATTCAAAAGGAACTCAAACCAACAAAGAAGGTAAGTTTGTCATTAGCATTCTGGCTAATGGTTCAGTTGTCAACTTTAGTTACATTGGGTATAAGAGTGTTACAAAATCAGTAAATTCTTCCGATCCAATCCAAGTTAAATTAGAAAAAAACAATGCTAATTTGGATGAAGTCGTAGTCATTGGTTACCAAAGTATTAAACGAAAGGATTTGTTGGCATCAGTTGCTTCAGTAAATGCAAAGGATTTAAAAGACATTCCTGTGAATTCTGCAGCAGAAGCATTGAATGGCCGTTTAGCGGGTGTGACTGCTACCACTGCAGAAGGTTCTCCTGATGCAGCTATACGTATTCGTGTTCGTGGCGGTATGTCCATTACGAGTGATAACTCTCCTTTATACATAGTTGATGGAGTGCAAGTGGAAAATGGATTGTCTTCTATTGCTCCTCAAGATATTCAATCAATCGATGTGCTGAAAGATGCTGCAGCAACCGCAATTTATGGTGCACGTGGTGGTAATGGCGTTATTTTAATTACGACTAAAGGCGGACGTAAAGGTAAAATGCAAGTGAGCTATAATGGATTTTATGGGGTGAAGGAATTAAGTAAAAGATTAGATGTATTAAGTCCTTATGATTATGTGTTTTATCAATCTGAAAGATCAAGAGGTTCTTCGGTGGATAGTTTAGCTTTCTTGAAAAATTTTGGATCTACTTGGGATACTTTAGGAAATTATAGAAATGCAGTTCCTACAAATTGGCAAAATGAAGTTTTTGGAAAATCAGGGGTGACCCGTACACAAAACCTTTCTTTGATGGGAGGAACTAATAAGTTTACTTACAATTTTGGATATACTATGAATGATGACCAAGCAATTGTGTTGAATTCGAAGTATAAAAGAAATATGTTCATTGCAAAGACAGATTATCAAGCAACAAAGAAATTGAAATTGGGGCTTTCTGGCAGATATTCAGTTCAAGAAGTTTTAGGTGCAGGGGTTTCTGACGATAAAGGTTCTTCTTATAATCGATTAAGAAACGCTGTGAAGTATCGTCCTTTCTTATCTGCAAGTCAAGATATTGAAGCGTTAGATCCTTTAGCAGATCCAAACGTAGGAAATGGATTAAACTTGGTTAATCCTATTGCCTTAGCTAATGCAGAGTACAGAAAGAAAACAACCACTAATTCAAATGTAACCGTGTATGCTGCTTATCAAGTAGCTAAAAATTTAACTTTGAAATCTACATTTGGATACGATATGTATGATTATGTAGATTTAAAATTCAATGATTCCATTACACCATATTCTGTTTTACAAGGATCACGTAAACCCATCACGGGATTAGATACTTCAAATCGTAAAACATTAACGAACTCTAACGTGTTAACTTATTCTTTGAAAAATTTCAAGGATGCACACGATTTTGATTTCTTGATTGGAGAAGAGACTTATGACTTAAGCACTACAAACACTTTTAATTTAAATAAACTATTGCCTTCAGGCTCAACACCTGCTAATTCATTTACAGCAGTTTCGCCTGGAGTCCCTTTTGCAGGATATCCTAAGCGTGCTGAAACAAGATATACGAGTTTGTCTTTCTTTGGTAGAATAAACTATGCTTATAAGGATAAATATTTATTTTCCGCGAATGTTCGTGCCGACGGAGCCTCAAAATTTGCCCCAGGTAAGCAATGGGGTTATTTTCCAGCAGGATCTTTTGCATGGAGAGTGAAAAATGAAAAGTTCATGGAGTCGGTTAATTTTATTAGCGACTTAAAACTACGTTTTGGTTATGGTGAAGTAGGGAACAACAGAATTAATGATTATTTATACCTCAGTACTTTCAAAAATGATGGAACCTATTTTTATGGTATCAATAATCAAATGGTTACCGGGTATTCTTCAGCTGGTTTAGTAAACCCTAATTTACAATGGGAGTCTACTCAAAATAAAAACATAGGTATTGACATTAGTTTTGCTAAGCGTTTCGATTTATCAGTTGATGTTTATGACAACGCTTCTAAAAATTTATTATTAAACGTGCCTATTGCGCCCACTTTTGGTTATAGTTCTCAATTGCAAAATATAGGTAAAACGAATAACAAGGGTATTGAGCTACAATTAAATGCTGCTATTGTAAAAGGAAAAGATTTCAATTGGAATGCCAATTTTAATATTTCTCATAATGTCAATAAAGTAGTTGCATTAGGTATCAACCAAACTAGCTTCTATCCAAGTGCTAGTTGGGGTGTATCTGGCCAACCTACCGATTATATCATCAAAATTGGCCAACCTTTGGGATCTATGTATGGTTTAGTGACTGATGGTTTTTATAAAGTAAGTGATTTTGATTATAACCCTGCCACTAGTGTGTATACCTTAAAAGCAGGTGTTCCTACTAACGTGGGTATCATTGGTACTGTGCAACCAGGTTCCATTAAATTCAAGGATTTAAATGGAGATGGGGTGGTGGATTTAAATAATGACAGACAAATTATTGGAAATGCGAATCCTACTTACACGGGTGGATTGAATCAACAATTCTCCTACAAAAACTGGGATTTCAGTGTATTCGTTAATTTCTCTTATGGCAACCAGGTGTACAATGCAAATAAAATTGAATTTACAAATGGATATACCAACAATGCGAACTTATTATCTGTAATGCAAAATCGCTGGAAAGTAGTGAGTGATTTAGGTATGACTACTCAATGGATTAATAGTGCCAATCAGGCTGTGGGAATGGCTCCAGACGTGTTAGCGTTTATTAATTCTAATGCAAAAATTTGGATGCCTATTAAAAGTTCAGGTGCTTTCTATCCTCACTCTTGGGCAATTGAAGATGGGTCCTTCGTGAGAATTAATAATGTCACAATTGGTCATTCAATTGATTCAAAAAAATTAGCTAGATTAAAAATAAGCAAATTAAGATTTTATTTCACAGGCAACAACTTAGCTATTTTCACCAAATACACTGGATACGATCCAGAGGTGAGTGTAGCGGGAAGCGCTTTAACGCCGGGCTTAGATTATTCAGCGTATCCAAAAAGCAGAACTTTTATTTTTGGTGTAAATGCCACTTTTTAATTGAACAAGTTTTAAAAACATTAATATGATGAACAAATTAATTTCTAAAAATGTAATATACCTAGTGACAGTAATATTGCTGTTGACTGGATGTACAAAATTCTTAGACCAAAGACCTACTACCGAAGTAAGTACCGATTTAGTTTTTAGTGATGTGCCTAGCGTTACAAAAGCCTTAGCTTCTGTGTATAGCCGTTTGGTGGGTGATGCTGGATATGGTATTCGTTTAAGTTTATATTATCCAGTAGATAACGATGAAATGCAAGGGCCTACAGGTGCTGCAGATAACGATCGTAGAGATATAGCACGTTATTCTGCCACTTCAGGAAATGCGCAAATCACCAATCCATTCAATCAAATATTTACTGGTATTGAATTTGCTAATATTTGTATTGATAATATTCCTAAAATGACCATGTATACTGCTGGTTCTGATCAGGAGAAAAAGAAATTGCAACGTTTATATGGAGAAGCATTAACCTTGCGTGCTCAATTTTATTTAGAAGGTATCCGTAACTGGGGTGATTTACCAGCGCATTTTACTTCAGCTTCTAATCAAGCAGGAGCCAATCCTTTCCCTGCTAAAACCGATCGTGATTCACTTTATGAAAAATTATTAGTGGATTTAAAAGAAGCATCTGCATTAGTGCCATGGAGAAATGAATTAACTGCTATTGGAGATCAACAAGATGAAAGAATTACAAAAGGAACAGTAAAAGCGTTACGTGCAAGAATTGCTTTATATCGCGCAGGTTATTCATTGCGTAAAACTGGAACCATGGTTCAAGGTTCCAATGCGGCAACTTATTATCAAATTGCAAAGGATGAGTGTAATGAAATTATGAATTCGGGTCAACATAAATTAAATCCAAGTTTTAAAGCATTATGGAAGGATCAAGTATGTGCTAGAACAGTAGCAGATCCAGATGGTGAATTAATGTTTCAAGCAAGTGCTATAGGAAGATCAGGTGTGGCGGATACCAAATTAGGATATTATAACGGACCTACAGTAAACAACTTGGGTAATAAAAGCATTAATGTATTACCTACATATTTTTATGCATTCGATTCTACCGATACTCGAAGAGATGTGACTTGTGCTATTTATAATGTCAACGCAGATGGTGTGACTAAAACAGGACAAACAATCACTGCTATCAATGATGGAAAATATAGAAGAGATTGGATTACCAATCCTTCTATTTTACCTACAGATGCAGTTCAATACTTAAGTTTAAAATGGCAAATTATAAGATATTCAGATGTGTTATTAATGTTTGCTGAAGCAGAAAACGAAATAAGTGGGCCAACAGCAGCAGCATACAATGCCATCAATCAAGTAAGAAGAAGAGGCTATGGCAAATCAATCACTACACCAGATGCTACAGTGGATTTACCGGCGGGGTTATCTAAGGCTGCTTTTTTTGACGCTATTGTAAAAGAACGTTCATTAGAGTTGGGCGGCGAAGGTATTCGTAAGTATGATTTAATTAGATGGAATTTATTAGCAAGTAAATTAGCTACCACAAAAACTGAGTTATTAAATATGTCTAATAGAGTGGGTAATTACGCAAACTTACCTCAATCAATGTATTTCAAAACACCTTCTACTGCCGAGGATGTTACATTATGGAGTAATTCATTTTACAAAGCAGCTCCAACTGCCACCCCTACTGGAACTACCAAAGTAGTTTGGATTAGTACGGCTATTAATTCGACTGCATTGTCTCGATTTGCTACAGGTTTTACTACGGGTAAGTCGGAGCTATTACCTATTCCGCAACCGGCCATTGATGCGAATTTTAATCTGAAACAGAATCCTGGTTATTAATAAAAACAAATAAGGCTGCTTTCGCAGCCTTATTTGTTTTGTATATTTATTCTATGTTAAAAAAAGTAGTTCTATTATTGTTTTTTGCTCATATGTTTATGCATATGAATTTATTGGCACAAGTGATTGCCTTTCCTGGGGCCGAAGGATTTGGGAAATATACTACAGGAGGTCGAGGTGGTGTAACTTGTGTAGTTACTAATTTGAATGATAGTGGACCAGGTAGTTTTAGAGAAGCGGTTACAAAAAAAGAAAAGCGCATCATTGTTTTTCAAGTAGCAGGAACCATTCACTTACAAACTAAGCTAACAATATTAGGGGATGTTACCATAGCAGGACAAACAGCTCCCGGAGAGGGCATTTGTTTGGCAGATCAAACTGTGGGTTTAGGAGGTGATAATATCATTATTCGTTACCTAAGATTTAGATTAGGGGATAAATTTCAAAGAGGTGAGATGGTCAATGGCAATGGAGGAGATGATGCATTTGGGGGCAATCGAAGAAAAAATATCATGATTGATCATTGCAGTATGAGTTGGAGTAATGACGAAGTATTTTCAATCTATGCTGGAGACAGCACTACTTTACAATGGAATTTAATTGCAGAGCCCTTAAACTATTCTTATCATTATGAGACGGGGGACAAGGATTTTGAGCATCATGGATATGGAGGCATTTGGGGTGGGAAACATACAACAGCACACCACAATTTATTTGCACATTGTGTGAGTAGAAATCCTCGTTTTAATGGAGCACGTTTAGGAGCAGATGACGAGTTGGTTGATTTTTCTAATAATGTGATATACAATTGGGAGCATAATAGCGTATATGGAGGTGAGGGAGGTAAATATAATATGACGAATAATTATTATCGACCTGGACCATCTACGAGTATCAAAGTGCAAGAGCGTATTGTGAATCCTACCAAAAATGATCAAAGATATTTTGGTCAATTTTATGTACATGGTAACATTGTGGAAGGTGCAAAGCAAGTCACTCAAAATAATTTATTAGGAGTACATATAGAAGGGACGAGTCAAGATAGAATGAACACAATTGTGTCAATACCTTTTGAGGTGGTTGATATACCCACAGAAAATGCGGCAGAAACCTTTTTAAAAACCATAGATAAAGTAGGAGCTTCTTTCAAAAGAGATACATTAGACCAACGTATTATAGAAGATGTTATAAAAAGAAGAGGTAGAATCATTGATGTCCAAGGAGGATTTCCCCATGGCACTCCTTTTGAACAAACTTTAACGGCATGGCCCACTTTAAAAACGGGAACTGTCTTAGTTGATAGTGATCATGATGGCATTCCAGATGCTTGGGAGTTAGCTCAAGGCTTAGACCCTAAGAATGCGATGGATGCAAGGCATTTTACTTTATTAAAAGAGTATTGTAACTTAGAAATATATATCAACAGTATAGTAGTTGATGGTAAATCCAATTAATGAAAGCATGAATTTATTACTTCTTTTTACTTTTTAATCCGAATTATATGAAGCGATTTTTATTTTTAGCAATTTTGTTCATCACATTTGTATCAGCCATCACAGATGATAAAAAAATAATATGGTTATGCGGGGATAGTACCATGGCGATCAAGGAAACTAAGACTTACCCTGAAACAGGATGGGGAATGCCTTTTGTATTTTTTTGGGATTCATCAATACAAGTAAAAAATTTAGCTAAAAATGGTAGAAGTACGAAAACATTTATAAGCGAAAATTTATGGCAACAAGTGGTGGATGGTGCAAAGGAAGGAGACTTTGTTTTGATTCAATTTGGCCATAATGATGAAGCCGTTGAAAAAAAAGAAAGGTATGCGCCCCCTGCTGAATACAAAGCTAATTTAGTGAAATTTATTACAGAAGCTCGTTTAAAAAAAGCAACGCCCATATTACTTACTCCTGTTTCTAGAAGAAAATTTGATACATTAGGTGTTGCACAAGAAACTCATCGCGAGTATTCGGCGTATGTGAAAGAGGTAGCTAAAGAGCAAAACGTTCTTTTTATTGATTTAGACACATATAGCCGCGCGCTGTATCAACAATTTGGAAAAGACAATTCTACTTTATTATTTATGCAATTAAAATCAGGCGAGCACCCCAATTACCCAGAAGGCAGAAATGACAATACTCATTTTACTGAATTGGGTGCAAGATTAATTGCACAATTAGTATTAAAAAATTTGAAAGAATTAAATACAGATTTAAACAATCATATTGTTGTTTCAAAAATAAAATAATTTGATATTGATAGCTGAATTAAATCGATAAAATAAATAAATGGAGAGCCGCATGATGATGAAAAAAATGATAAATGAGATAAAGAAATATAGCTGCTGGCTGTTTTTATTTATTTTATTATTGAATAGCTATTTGCTCCATGCTCAAACAAATTTAAATTCCTTTGATTTTGTAGTGAGCAAAGATGGAAGTAGCAGTTATAATAGTGTTCAAGATGTATTGAATCAAATACCTTCGGGTAATAAAAGGCCCTATAAAATATTTATAAAAAGGGGGATTTACAAGGAAGTTGTAACTATCGATGCTAGTAAATCACAAATAACATTGGTTGGTGAAGATGAAAATAATACAATATTGCAGTTTGATAATCACTCAGGGGTTTCAATGCCAAACGGAGATACGCTAAATACCTGGACTTGCGCATCCGTATTTGTGTATGGCGGGGATTTTCAAGCACAACATATCACATTTAGTAATCAAGCAGGATTTAATGCGGGGCAAGCTGTGGCATTAAGAGTAGAAGGCAATCGCGCATCTTTTTTTAATTGCCGAATGATGGGGTTTCAAGATGTTCTTTTTTTAAGTGGTAATGGAGTGAAACAATATTTTAAGGATTGTTACATTGAAGGCACTACCGATTTTATTTTTGGCGCTGCAACTGCATTATTTGAAAATTGCCAAATCTATAGTAAAAAAAATTCACATGTAACAGCAGCATCCACTAATTCCATTATTCCTTTTGGTTTTGTATTTAAAAATTGTCAGTTGAGTGGGGATACTTCTCTCCATAAAGTTACTCTAGGCAGACCATGGAGTCCAACAGCAAGTGTTACTTATATTAATTGTTGGCTAGGATCACATATTATGGAAGAAGGTTGGAACAATTGGAAAAATCCTGCCAATGAATTAACTGCAAGATTTAGTGAATATCATAATATGGGCCCAGGTGCTCAGCCTTCTAAAAGAGTTTCTTGGTCCAAACAACTTACAGACGAACAAGCTAATAACTTTGTAAATTCAAAAATTTTGGGAGCATGGCAGCCAAGTATAAAATAAAAAGTGGGTTTATTTTTTTTGTTTTAATAGTAATCATTTTTTGTAAATCATCTGCACAGATTTATACGAACCCAATTTTACATGAAGATTATAGTGATCCGGATGCGATAAGAGTTGGCAATGAGTTTTATATGGTAGCGTCTAGTTTTAATCAAACTCCAGGTTTGCCCATATTAAAATCTAGTGATTTAGTTCATTGGCAATTAATTGGACATGCTTTAAAAAATAATTATCCAATTGATTATTATAAAAAAGTGCAACATGGTGCAGGGGTATGGGCCCCAAGTATACGATTTCATAATGGAAAATATTTTATTTATTATCCTGATCCTGATTTTGGGATTTATCAAATTAGCACTAAACAAATTACAGGACAATGGTCAAAGCCTACTTTAGTGATTCCTGGTAAAGGACTCATTGACCCTTGTCCATTATGGGATAAAAATGGAAAAGTGTATTTAGTGTATGCCTTTGCAGGTAGCAGGGCTGGTATAAAAAGTGTATTAGCAATTAAAGAATTAAATGAAGATGGCACTAAATCGATTCATGAAGGCAAGCTTATTTATGATGGACATGACATAGATCCTACTATAGAAGGCCCTAAAATTTATCAACGAAATGGATGGTATTATATTTTTGCTCCTGCTGGGGGTGTCTCTACAGGATGGCAAACGGTATTACGTTCAAAGGAAATATATGGACCCTATGAAAGAAAAAAAGTAATGGAGCAAGGAAATTCCAATGTGAATGGCCCACATCAAGGCGCATGGGTACAAACGAATACTGGTGAAGATTGGTTCCTTCATTTTCAAGATAAAGGAGCCTATGGTAGAATTGTTCATTTGCAACCAATGCAATGGAAAAATGATTGGCCAGTCATTGGAGAAGATAAAGATGGGGATGGAGTAGGAGAGCCTGTTGCAACTTATCATATGCCCACCATGTTAAAACAAACGAGTCAAACTTCGAATAAAACAAACTTGCAAGAAGTTCGCCCTGGAGAAGATTTAAACTATCAATGGAATGCGAATGAAGGGGTAAATTGGCGTTTTTCTATTCAAAATAATTTCAGGTTCTATGCAATTCCATTATTAGACAGTAGTAAAAATTTGTGGAATTATCCTGCTTTGTATTTAAGAAAAATACCTGCTGAGGTATTTACTGTAATTTCTCAAATAAAATTGAATAGCTTTCAAATAGGCGAGCGAGCAGGTTTTATTATATTTGGTAAGTCATATGCTGGCATTGAATTATTGCATGAAACGAATAAGATGACTTTGAACTATGTGGAGTGTATAAACGCAGATAAAAATAATTCAGAAAAAAAGCAAATCATATTAAAAGACGCGCCAATTCAAATTTTCATTAAGATGCAAATGAATCCAGGAGCAGTGGCAAATTTTAGTTATAGTTTAAATGGTTTAGATTATATAAATTTACCTTATGTGTTTAAAGCTATTCCCGGCGTTTGGGTAGGGGCTAAAATGGGTTTTTATTGTAATTCCAATAAGGTAACCAATGACGCAGGCTATTTGGAAATAAATTCAGTGAGTATTCAAAAATAATTTTATGAAAAAAATTCTTATCGCATTTTGTTTTTTTATTCCTTTTTCATTCTCGTATGCTCAGTCTAAAAATGAAAAGGCGCTACAATTAGCAGTTCAAAAATTAACTGCAGCCATGTTATCGGGGGAACGAGCTTCATTGGAATCAATTGTTTCAGAACATTTAAGCTACGGACACTCCGGCGGACATGTGGAGGGAAAAGCAGAGTTTGTTGAAAAAATTGCAAGTGGTAAATCCGATTTTGTGACCATCAATATATCAGAACAGACAATTGATATAATTGGGAAAACTGCAATTGTGAGACATCTATTTGACGGCACTACTAATGATGGCGGAAAGCCAGGAGCAGTAAAATTAAAAATTTTGCTGATTTTTGAAAAACAAGGTAAAGATTGGAAGTTGTTAGCTAGACAAGCCGTTAAGGCTTAGCTTTCTTAGCAGACGAAGCACGTTGAAACAATTCCGTAGGTAATATGACTTCCTCAAAAGAAGTAGTAGGCCTTTTGCTTTCAATCATTTTAATTAATAGCTCGGCGGCAATTCGGCCCATTTCTGCTGCAGGTTGTTTTACAACTGATAATGATGGAGTCAATAGATCTGTTAAATCCAAATTGCTAAATCCTAGTAATGCAATTTTTTCAGGAATTTTTATTTTTTTATCCTGACAATAACGCATGATATTGGTGGTGATTTTATCAGAACAAGCTAAAATAGCATCTGGTTTATTTTTTTGCTTCATGAATTTATCCATAATGGCTTCCACTTCTTCATAAATCAAGCCGCTATGTAAACAATAGTCAATTAAATTTTCGTCTACGCCAATTTTTTTCTCAATGAGTGCATCTTTGTAACCAGCTACACGTTCCTCCGAAATGGATAAATAGGCAGAACTTGCAATACATGCAATTTTCTTGTATCCGTTTTTGATTAAATGTTGCGTCGCATCGTATCCCCCTTTATAATTATCTACTTTTACTTTATGCATATTTAAATGGTCCACCACACGATCAAAACTTACCAAAGGCATTCCTCTTAAATATAAATCATTGATAGTAGAAAAGTTGGAAGTGCCTGCCGAAACCGAGATCAAAATCCCATCCACACTTCGAGATGCTAGATAATGCAAAGCAGATACCTCTCTGTTAAAATCCTCTTTGCTTTGAGCAATGATTACATTATATCCCTTTTCCTGGGCAACGGATTCTATACCATTAATGGCTTGGGAAAAAAAGCTATTTGCAATTTCACTTACTAATACTCCGATAGAACTGCTTCTTTTTTCTTTTAAACTGAGGGCTATGGGGTTGGGACGATAATTCATTTTCTTGGCATAGGCTAGGACCCTATCCTTGGTTTCGGAGCTAATTTCATAGCTATCCCTAAGCGCTCTACTAACAGTAGAAGTGGATAAGCCTAGGGCTTTGGCAATGTCTTTTATGGTAATGGCTTCGTACTTCATAATAGCCTGAGCTAAATGTGTCTAAAAGTAATATTTTTTATGCTTAATTCCCGGTATCGTTTGCGTAAATTCATATTTCTTTAGCCTATCTGATTGAATATTAGGTTGCTATAATTATTAAATTTATTGTTCTATGAAACGATTGATTTTTGCTAGTTTTTTTGCTTTTTTGTCATTGAGTATTCATGCACAAAAACAACCCAATTTTAAAATTCTTACCACTTCTTTTAAAAAAGACACGGTAAATGTTATTCGATTTGGTGCCATTGCTAATGGGTTGAATGTGAATACCATAGCCATCAATAATGCTATTAAATTTATGAGTGCAAAAGGGGGTGGAGTAGTGATGATTCCCGCAGGAGAATGGATGACTGGCCCCATTGTTTTAAAGACAAATGTTAATTTATATTTAGCAAAAGGAGCGTTGGTTGTTTTTACACCCGATTTTGCTCAATACCCTTTAGTCATCTCTTCCTTCGAAGGTTCTGATGCTGCAAGATGTCAATCACCTATCACAGCCGAAAGTGAGGAAAATATTGCGATCACTGGCGAGGGTATTATGAATGGGAATGGAATTTATTGGAGACCTCTTAAAAAAGAAAAATTAACGGAGTCGGAATGGAAAAATCATTTACAAAATTTTGGCGGTGCTTTGACTGCTGATAAAAAAACATGGTATCCCTCTAAGGCGGCAGTAGAAGCTGCAAAAAATAAAGACATTGGAAAATTAGTAGGAGGAAAAACATTATCTGACTTCGAAGGCATCAAGGATTTTTTACGTCCCAATATGGTGCGAATAAGTAATTGTAAAAAAGTTTTAATCGAAGGGGTGACACTCGAAAATTCACCTGCATGGACAACGCATATTGTTACCAGTAGTCATGTGACAGTGAATGGTTTAAAAGTAAAAAATCCTTGGTGGGGAACCAATACTGACGCCATTGATTTAGAAAGTACAAGTAATGTATTATTGGAAAATTGCGTTTTTGACACAGGGGATGATGGAATAACTATTAAAAGTGGCCGTGATGAAGAAGGTCGAAAAAGAGGAATGCCTACTCAAAATGTGATTGTAAAAAATGTAACAGTATATAGAGCGCATGGTGGATTTGTGGTAGGAAGTGAAATGAGCGGAGGCGTGAAAAATATTTATGTGAGTGATTGCAGTTTTATTGGTTCAGATATAGGACTTCGCTTTAAAACATTAAGAGGAAGAGGGGGTATGGTTGAAAATATTTATGTCAATCATATAAATATGAAAGACATTGCTGGGGAAGCGATCTTGTTTGATATGTATTATGCTGCAACCGATCCCATTAAAATAAATGGAGAGCCCACTGTAGTCCCAGTTATTGAAAAATTTCCTGTGACCGAAGCTACTCCTCAATTTCAAAATTTTTATTTTGATAATATAGTTTGTGACGGAGCAAGTAAAGCAGTTTTTGTAAGAGGCTTACCCGAAATGAAAATCAAAAATGTTCAGTTAAGTCATTTAAATATGACCGCAAGAGAAGGAATTCAATTGGAAGATGCAGATAGTATTTCAATTCAGTCTTCTACTATTTTAACGAATCCCATCAAGCCTATTTTAACATCTGTAAGATCTTCTAATATCCTAATAGATACTATTGGTTTAAAAAAAAATCATCCAACCCCTTCTAAGTGGTTTGAAAAAATGTCGGCCTTAGCAATGCAAATATGGCCAGACTCGTTTTCGGTAAAGCCAGGGGGCAAAGCACGTTGGGCGTATGATCAAGGAGTTATTTTAAAAGGCATTGAAGGTGCTTGGAAACTCACTGGAGATGCTAATTATTTTAATTACATCCAGCATAGCATGGATTATTATGTTCAGGAAGATGGAAACATTTTAGATTATAAAGGAAGTGATTATAATTTAGATCATTTGAATAATGGCAAATTGCTTTTAACCTTGTATCAAGTCACAGGAAAGGAAAAGTATAAAAAAGCCATTCAGCTTCTAAAAAATCAATTGGATCATCAACCTAAAAATGAAGAGGGTGGATATTGGCATAAAAAAATATATCCTCATCAAATGTGGTTAGATGGATTATATATGGGCTCAGCATTCTATGCTCAATATGCTTCAGTAATGCATGATACGGCAGCTTTTTCAATCATTGCTCATCAATTTGCAGTTGCCGAAAAACATACTAGAAATTCATCCTCTGGATTATTATATCATGCTTGGGATCAAAGTAAACAGCAGCCTTGGTCAAATCCCCAAACCGGTGTTTCTCCATATGTGTGGGGTAGAGCAATGGGTTGGTATGGAGTGGCTTTAGTAGATGCATTGGAATATTTTCCAACTAATCACCCAGACAGAAAACAACTTATTGAAATATTAAAAAGATATTCAGAGGCGGTTGTTAAAGTACAAGATGCTAAAACAGGGCTGTGGTTGGATATTTTGGATGTACCAAATGCCGAAAAAAATTATTTTGAAGCATCCGCTTCTAGTATGTTCGTAACTGTTTTATTCAAAAGTGTAAGATTAGGTTTCATTGATGAAAAATATTTAATTGCTGCACAAAAAGGGTATGATGGTATTATAAAGAAATTTATTAATGAAGAGGAAGGAAAATTAAGCTTACAAGGAACCGTGAGCGTTTCAGGTTTAGGTGGAAATCCATATAGAGATGGCAGCTTGCAATATTATTTTAGTGAACCAGTGGTGGCGAACGATCCAAAAGGGATGGGCGCTTTTATACAATCTAGTGTGGAGGCAGAGTGGGCAAGTATTCCAAAAGTGGGGAAAGGCAAAACAGTTGTATTAGACGCTTTTTATAATAATGAGATTAAAAAAGATGCTTTAGGAAATGATTATCATTGGCATTACGACTGGAATGAATTATCAAATGGTGGATTCAGTTTTTGGGGAAATCAATTCAAGCAATATGGGGCCTCTTTAAAATCTTTAGAGACAGCACCATCAAAAATTAATTTAGAAAATCACTCAGTATATATTATTGTAGATCCAGACCATGTGAAAGATAATCCAGCACCTAATTACATGACAAAGGATCAAGCTGATGTCATAGCAAATTGGGTAAAAGAGGGAGGCGTATTGGTTTTAATGGCAAATGATAGTGCGAATTGCGATTTAACTCATTTCAATTTACTCTCAACTAAGTTTGGTATTCGATTTACCAATAAATCCGTGAATATGGTGAAAGGCAATGCTTTTGAAACAGGCAATGTCATTCCTACTGCTTCCATCTTAGGCCATGCTGGTTTAAAAATGTATTTGAAAGAAGTAAGTGCCTTAGAGGTTGTCTCACCTGCGCAAACCATAGCCACTAATGGTTCGAACAATCTCATTGCTATGTCATCTTATGGTAAAGGAACTATAATAGCTGTTGGTGATCCATGGCTGTATAATGAATATGTTGATGGAAGAAAACTTCCTAATGTTTTCGAGAATTTTGAAGCTGCAAAAAATTTAGCCCAATGGCTATTAAGTAAAGTGAAGTAATGAGTAAATGGGCTAAAAATATTTTATGGTTGGGGTTGTTGTTACATAGCTCTGTTTTTGCCAATTTGAATAGTAACACTATTGGCAAGGGAAAAGTGTTGTTTATAACTGTTGCTCAAAATGGGAAAGCTCAATTTAAACAAATACAAGCAGCTATTAATAGTATTAAAGTTAGTGACAATGAAAATGTAATTATAAAAATTGCAGCAGGTACTTATGACGAAAAAATTTATTTAAAAAAGAGTCGTATTTCTTTTATTGGAGAGGGAATTGACAAAACTATCATCACGCAATCTATTGCAAGAGATATATGGAGATGTGATCACACGGATGATTGGGGCGTTGCAACTTTTAATGTGGATTCCTGCAGTGACATAAATTTCTCCAAACTTACCATACGCAATGATTATGGGTTTTTAAATACAAAAGATCAAGTTATAGCTTGCAAAAGTGATAGTTTGGGAGTTAAAATTATAAAAGCAACTGGACATCAAATGGCTTTTAGAAGTTTCAATGCGACTAAACTTAAATTTGAAAAATGCCGATTTGTTGCATGGGGGGGTGATACAATGAGTCCTTGGAATACGACGAATGGAATGTTTTATTTTAAAGATTGTATTTTGGAAGGAGGGGTAGATTTTTATTGTCCAAGAGGATGGGCTTATGCCGAAAATTGCACTTTTATCACGCACACAGGTCCTGCTGCTATATGGCATGATGGATCATTGAATGAGGATTCTAAATTGGTTTTACTGAATTGTAGTTTCAAAGGGTACGACGGATTTAAACTAGGCCGTTATCACAGAGATGCACAATTCTATTTAATCAATTGTCATTTTCCTGCAAACATGTCCGATGAAGATATTTATCTAGTACCCACTACCAATACAATTCAATGGGGTAGAAGAGTCTATTATTATAATTGTGATAAAGAAAAATCTACTATCGGGTTTTATAAAAATAATTTAGAAACTGCAAGAGGAAATCCAGCTGTAAATGAAATAAATGTAAACTGGGTGTTCAAAAATAATTGGAATCCGCTTGCAGAATAAAAGAAATTGAAAAGATGGAAAGGAGTGTATTATATAATAAAGAAAGGTATGAGGCAAAAAATGGAATTTTAAATCCGTTGCCAGAAAAAGTCATGCAATTTGGAACAGGAGTTTTATTAAGGGGACTCCCGGATTATTTTATAAATAAGGCTAATCAAGAAGGCGTTTTTAATGGCAGAATTGTAGTTATCAAATCTACCGCAACAGGGGGCATTGGCGATTTTGAACAACAAGATAATTTTTACCATCATTTAGTTAAAGGATTGGTTGATGGCAATGAAGTAAATAAATTACATGAGAACACATCTATTAGTAGAGTGTTAGTAGCAGCATCTCAATGGCAAGAAGTATTGGAATTGTCAAAGTCGTCTGATTTAAAAATAGTTATATCAAATACCACGGAAGCAGGTTTGGTATTTGATGCAAACGATACACAACTCATAAATACACCTTTCTCTTTCCCCGGTAAATTATTATCTGTTTTGTGGCATCGTTGGAATCATTTTGAAGCTAAAGCGGATGAATATGGATTAATTATATTACCTACCGAATTAATACCAGATAACGGTACTGTGTTAAAAAAAATCGTTTTAGATTTAGCTGTTTTACAACAACTTCCAAACGATTTTATCCACTGGCTAAATACCTCAAACGATTTTTGCAATACACTAGTAGATCGCATTGTTACTGGTAATTTACCAGAGAAAGAACAAAAGCAATTAGAAGATCATTTAGGCTATCAAGATCATTTGTTGATCACGAGTGAGCCATTTGCATTATGGGCTATTGAAACTCACAAACAAAGTACTGTTAATGAATTAAGCTTTTCAAAAGCTGATCCTAGTGTGGTAGTAGCGCCTTCTATTGCGAAATTTAGAGAATTAAAATTGAGATTATTAAATGGAACACATACTTTTTGTTGCGCTTTAGCAATTTTAATGGGTTTCGAAACCGTAAAAGAAGCCATGGCTCATAAAAATTTTAGAAAGTTTATTTTACAATTATTAGATAATGAAATTGCGCCTTGTGTGGCAAGTGATGAAATTTCTAATGCGGATATAAGACAATTTCAAAATGTAGTAATAGATCGTTTTTCTAATCCAACTATTGAACATCAATGGAAAAGTATTGCGTTCAATTATTTGGAAAAAATTAAAATGAGAAATCTTTATTTAATTGAAAAATTTCATCAATTAAAAAAGGAAGTGCCAATGGCTATGAGTATATGTATAGCTGCTTTTTTTGTATATCAAGAACAATTAAATCAAAAAGCAGATATGGAGCATTTTTCATTTGACAATTCTTTTAAAAACTCAGTTATTAGTTTAATATCTTTGATCAAGCTGAATGGAATCCAGTGGGTTGTGAATGAATATTTAAATAAAAAAGAATGAAATCATGAAGCAATTAGTTTTAAAGGTGAACCCGTTAGATAATGTATTAGTAGCATTGCAGCCCTTACAAAAAGGGCAATCCGTTGTTTTTGAAAATAGAACTTATGTAATGCAGGAAGACATTGCTCCTAAGCATAAATTTTACATGAAAGAGATGTCCGAAGGTGGTGAAGTCATCATGTATGGAGTATTAGTGGGTAAAGTTACAAAAGCAGTAAGTATAGGAACATTAATGACTACGCAAAATCTACATCATGCTGCTGAACCATTTACTTTCAAACCTTATAATTACGAATGGAAGGCTCCAGATATTAGTGCATTTAAGAAACGAAGTTTTTTAGGATATCATAGAACGGATGGATCAGTAGGAACCGCAAATTATTGGTTATTTATTCCTACAGTTTTTTGTGAAAACAGGAATTTAGATGTGATCAAAGAGGCGTTGCATAATGAATTAGGATATGCAGATACGCCTAAATACAAAGCTTATACTCATTCTTTGGTGACTGCTTATAAAGAAGGAAAAATGATGGAAGAAACTGCTTCCATTGATTTATCTGCAAATACACATAAAAACAACAGAGTATTTCCAAATATTGATGGAATCAAATTTTTAAATCATCAAGGTGGGTGTGGGGGAACACGTCATGATGCAGCCGTCTTAAGTAAATTATTGGCAGCATATGCTAATCACCCTAATGTAGCTGGAATAACAGTATTAAGCTTAGGATGTCAAAATTTACAATCCAATGATTTACAAAATGACATCAAATTACGTAATCCTAATTTTGAAAAACCTTTATTTGTTTTTGAGCAACAAGAATCTGTAAGCGAATCAGATTTAATTGCAAAAGCTATTCGTCAAACCTTTTTAGGATTAATAGAGGCGAATAAGCAAACACGTCAACCAGCAAGTTTAGATAAATTAACTATTGGAGTAAAGTGTGGAGGAAGTGATGGATTTAGCGGAATTTCAGCAAATCCTGCAGTGGGATTTTGTGCCGATTTATTAGTGGCTTTAGGGGGTAAGGTTTTATTGGCTGAATTTCCCGAGTTATGTGGAGTGGAACAAGAACTGATTAATAGAACCATTGAGCCAGAAGCAGCTAAAAAATTTATTCATTTAATGCAGTCCTATAATAATAAGGCATTAAGTGTTGGATCTGGGTTTCATATGAATCCCTCTCCCGGTAATATTAAAGATGGATTAATTACTGATGCAATAAAATCCGCAGGGGCGGCTAAAAAAGGAGGAAATTCTCCAGTAGTGGATGTGTTAGATTATACCGAATTAGCAACTAAGCCAGGATTAAGTTTGGTTTGTACTCCAGGAAACGATGTGGAAGCTACTACTGGAAAAGCCGCATCAGGGGCTACTTTAATTTTATTCACCACCGGTTTAGGAACACCTACAGGCAACCCTGTTTGTCCTACCATTAAAGTATCCAGTAATACGGCATTGACAAAAAGAATGAGTGATATTATTGATATAGATACCGGACCCATTATAGATGGAGAAAAAACAATTGAACAAATGGGTGCAGAAATATTAGAGTATTGTATTCAAGCTGCAAGTGGGTTAATCACTCCTAAAGCAGTATTATTAAATCAAGATGATTTTATTCCATGGAAACGTGGGGTCAGTTTATAATTTAAAAAAAGTTAAAGGGTATGAAGTCTTTCATGGATGAGAATTTTTTATTAAAAACAAAAACAGCTCAAATTTTATATCATGAATATGCTAAAGAGATGCCATTGATAGATTATCATTGTCATCTTTCGCCACAGCAAATTGCAGATGATATTAATTTCAATAATTTAACACAGGCATGGTTGTATGGCGATCATTATAAATGGCGTGCCATGAGGACGAATGGTGTCTCAGAAGATTTTTGTACGGGTCAAAAGTCAGATACTGAAAAATTCGATCGTTGGGCTGATACGGTACCTTACACTATGCGCAATCCTTTGTATCATTGGACGCATTTAGAGTTGCAACGTTATTTTGGCATTCGTGAAATATTAAACCCAATATCTGCTCATTCAATTTACGAGCAAGCGACTGCACAATTAATCACCCCTGAGTATAGTACCAAAAACTTGATACGAAAGATGAATGTAAAAGTAATTTGTACTACCGACGATCCAATTGATACACTTGAGTATCATCAAAAAATTGCGGATAGTGGTTTTGAAGTGAAAGTTATTCCAGCTTTTAGGCCGGATAAAGCTATGGAGGTTTCAAGCGCTGATGCCTTTATAGCCTACATTAAAAAACTAGAGGCGATTTCAAATTTATCTATTTCAAGTTTTGAAGATTTTCTTTTTGCGCTACAAAATAGGCATGATTTTTTTGCAACTATGGGTTGCAGTGTAAGTGATCATGGTTTAGAAGAAATATATTCTGAAGATTTTACAGGTAATGAGGTAGAAGCCATTTTTAATAAAATATATGGCGGAAAATCATTGAATGACATGGAGCAACGAAAATTCAAAAGTTGCATGTTGTTGCACTTCGCCGAATGGGATTGGGAAAAGGGATGGGTACAGCAATTTCATTTAGGAGCTTTGCGTAATAATAATAGCAGAATGATGAAAATGTTAGGTGCGGATACAGGATGGGATAGTATTGGTGATTTTTCACAAGCAAGAGCTTTAGCTAAGTTTTTAAATAAATTAGATTCAGAAGATAAATTAGCTAAAACCATTTTATATAATTTAAATCCTGCTGACAACGAATTAATGGCCACCATGATTGGTAATTTTAATGATGGAAGTGTAGCTGGCAAAGTGCAGTTTGGAAGTGCTTGGTGGTTTTTAGATCAAAAGGAAGGAATTGAACGCCAATTGAATGCCTTAAGTAATATGGGTTTGGTTAGTAGGTTCGTAGGTATGTTAACCGATTCAAGAAGTTTTTTATCTTATCCTAGACACGAATATTTTAGACGTATTGTTTGTAATATGTTTGGTAAAGAAATAGAAGAAGGCGAGTTACCTAATGATCTAGCATGGGTAGGCAAAGTGATTCAGAATATTAGTAGCAATAACGCAGTCGATTATTTTGGTTGGAAATAAAAATTAGATAATCTTAAAAGGTTAGAACAAAGTTTGTGGACTAAATAATTGGTAGTTAAATGAAGCAATAGGATCAATGGATTGTTGAAAATTTTTTGCAACTGTATGCGATTTCATTTTATCTGTTTTTAATTGATGTATCGCCAATGAATTGATTTCTTTTTCAGATAAATTTGGGTTGATCCATTGTGCGGCTAAATGGGGTTCTAAAATAGTAGGCATTCTTTTTTTAACATTATGTATCTTACTCATCATTTCATTCGCTTCTGTAGTAATGATGCCAAAGCTTGGGGTGATTTCTCCCGTTTGTCGGTTTGTCCATGTATTCCAAACGCCTGCTATATAAAATAAATCATGATGTTGCAAGGAAATACAATGAGGTATTTTTTCTTTTTCAATTTGTTGCCATTCAAAAAAATGAGAAGCTAATACTAAGCATCTTTTACTTAAAATATAAGGTTCTGCAACTTTGTTGGTTAAAATAGTTTCTCCTTTAATATTAAGGGTAGTATATTTTTTCCTAGATTCATTTAATTCCTTTTCATTGCCCACCCAATGAGGGATAAGCTCCCAATGCATTAAACCTGCTTTTAGGGAAGGAGTAGATGCATCTGGATAAAATAGGACAGGCCAATTGGAATAGCTAAAGCCAGATTGCATAGGAATATCAATTGGTTCAATATCTATATTTTGATTTCCTATTTTAAGAGTCTGTTTCTTAGGGACCTTGACGCCAATCACATAGCACATGACAATGAAATATTTGTGGTGAAAGGTAGGAATATTGCTAAAATAATAAACATAAAAATTAAAAATTTTAATCAAGCTCAAAAAGAAGTAAGTGGTTTAGTGGTGACCATTCCTGCGAAACCAATTGTTGCATTAGAGTTAAAATAAAGAATTAGGTTATTCTATTTTACACCTTTAACAATTTCTTAGTAAACTAAAAGTTTATACTTGTATCATAAAGAAAATCCCCACTTTATGAAAAGAGTAAATTGTTGTTTAGTAAGTATGGTAATGGTATCAAGTGTTATTACAAGTTGTTCAAAACTGGAGCAAAGTACTACAACTAGTACAACCCCTCCAATAGCTGTAGTTCCCATTACAACTCCTATTGCCACAACGTATCCTGCCATAAAATCCACTTTTGGATCTGAAATTGATGTCAATAATTTAGCTAATTATGCGAATCAATCTAAGCCCACTTATATTACTAAGGATAATACAGGGAACAATCCTATTACCAATGCGAAAGCAACTTTAGGAAGAGTTTTATTTTATGATAAAAATTTAAGTGTCACCAATACAATATCATGTTCAAGTTGTCACAAACAAGAATTTGCATTTTCCGATACCGCCTTAGTGAGCAATGGTGTTTTGGGTGGACTTACTACTCGCCATACCATGCGATTAGTGAATGCAAGATTTTCAAATGAGTTAAAATTCTTTTGGGACGAACGTGCAGCAAGTTTAGAGTTGCAAACTACGCAGCCCATTACCAACCATGATGAAATGGGTTTTAGCGGTCAATTGGGTAGAGGAAATATTAATACCTTGCTAAGCAAATTACAAGGCATTGATTATTATAATGAACTCTTCAAATTTACTTATGGTGACATTAATGTGACGCAAGCGCGTTTACAAGAATGTTTAGCACAATTTGTGAGAAGCATACAGTCATTTGATTCTAAATATGATGCAGGAAGAGCACTGGTTAATAATGATAACGCTAATTTTAATAATTTAACGGCGACCGAAAATTTAGGTAAAACACTTTTTATGACACCACCCGTGTTTGATGCGAATAGTAATAGAGTTACTGGAGGATTGGGTTGTGATGCCTGTCATCGTTCTCCCGAATTTGATATTGACCCTAATTCTCGAAATAATGGTGTGATAGCAGTGGCTAATAGTAATGCTACCGACTTAACGGTCACTAGGGCGCCCTCTTTAAGGGATTTAGTTAATACAGCAGGGACAATGAATGGAAGGCTAATGCATTCAGGGGGCATTAGAGATATTGCTACAGCTGTGTCTCATTATGGAGGATTTATAAATGATAATGCAAACTTGGATAATCGATTGAAACCCAATGGCAGAAATGTACAAAAATTGAATTTGACAGCAGCTGAAATTAATGCCGTAGTGTCCTTCATGAAAACATTAGCAGGTACTAATGTGTATGTAGACAAAAAATGGAGTGATCCATTTGTAAACAATTAGGAAACATGAATTTTAGGCTCCTGTGATAACGATTTCGTAAATAAACATCAAAATTTAAGTGGTTTATTTAATAATATGATTGAACTTAGAGTGAGATAAGTCAAAACTCCCTCGTTTGACTTCGAAAAATTGACAGATCATTTTCATATCATTTCTAATTTTTAATTCATTTACAAATGGAGCATTCCAAAATCGCTTTACCAATTGGTATTACGCTGGATAGATTTATTAAAAATATTGATAATTTACATCCCAACACCATTGGGGAACTTTCTCAATTATTGAGAGATATTGCATTAGCATCTAAAGTGGTTAATAGAGAAATGAATAAAGCGGGGTTGGTAGATATTATTGGAAATTATGGTAATCAAAATAGTACTGGAGAAGAACAACAAAAATTAGATGTACTTGCTAATATTCGATTTACTAGAGCTTTGTCCAAAGGCAAAGAAGCTTGTGGGGTTATATCAGAAGAAACAGAAGATTTTATTGATTTTAATAATAAAGGAAGTTACGTAGTAGCTATTGATCCATTAGATGGCTCTAGTAATATAGATGTCAATGTTTCGGTAGGATCTATATTTTCAATTTATAAAAGAATTACACCCATTGGTACTCCATTAACAAAGAATGATTTTTTACAAAAAGGCATTCATCAAGTTGCAGCGGGGTATGTACTTTATGGAACCTCTACCATGTTAGTGCTTACTTTAGGAGATGGAGTTTGTGGCTTTACCTATGAATCCACTTTGGGGGAATATGTATTATCACATAAAGACATTGAAATCCCTACTACAGGAAACATCTATTCCATGAATGACGGACTCAATAATTTTATCGTTAATAAATCGGTCATTCATTTTATTGATGATTGTAGAAAACGAAAATATAGTTCAAGATATATAGGTTCATTAGTGGCTGATTTTCATCGAAATTTATTAAAAGGCGGCATTTATTTGTATCCTGAAACTATTCAAAGCCCCGAAGGAAAATTAAGATTATTATTTGAGTGTAATGCTCTTGCTTTCATTGTAGAACAAGCGGGAGGGAAGGCCACCAATGGGAAAGATAGAATCATGGAAATAGAGCCTTTTGATTTTCATCAAAAATCCAGTTTATACATAGGCTCCGCCGAAATGGTGAATCAGATAAACTAATTCTTTTTTATTGTAGTTTATTCATTAAATTTTTCTGAGATTCTGTATTGTTTAATACTTCTATGTAATTACATCTCTTTTGTTCATCATACATCACCAGTTCTAGTAGACTGATCGTATTACTTTTATGAAATATGGAATAATTGTTGACATAATTTAATAATATTTTTTTCTTTTTAGAATTGCTATCATCTTTGCAAAAGATATAACAAGCAAATTTAATTTGTTTATTAAAGTAATACTATGAAGAAACATGTAGACCAATTAAAGGAACAAATTCAAGAGGCTAGAGTGCAACTTTTAGCACATCCTGTTTATGCGCAGATCAATGATTTAAAGGGATTGCAAAATTTCGCTCAATTTCATGTATTTGCTGTTTGGGATTTTATGAGTTTGTTGAAATCCTTACAAATAGGTTTAACTTCTGTAGCATTACCCTGGATGCCTGTGGGTTCGGCAAACACCCGATTTTTAATTAACGAAATTGTTTTAGGAGAGGAGTCTGATGTAGATGAAGAAGGTCAAAGAATTAGTCATTTTGAGTTATATATCAAGGCAATGCAACAAATGGGTGCTTCTACTCAATTGATGGATGAGCTGTTGCTATGTATTCAAAGCGGGAAATCTATAAACGACGCCATTGAATTATCCAATTTGCCTATTCAAGTAAAGCAATTTTTACAATTCACTTTTGATATTGCACAACATGCACCCTTGCATGTGAAAGCTGCTGTTTTCACTTTTGGCAGAGAGGATTTGATACCAGATATGTTTACTCAAATTTTAAATGAGATATACAAAGAGCATCCCAATAAGGTTTCTATTTTTAAATATTATATTGAAAGACATATTGAAGTAGATGGGGGACATCATAGTCATTTAGCATTAGAAATGGTTTCCGAATTATGTGGAGAGGATAACCAAAAATGGGATGAAGCTACCTTGGCTTCCGTTAAATCTTTACAAATGCGCGCTCAATTATGGGATGCGATTTTACAATCAAAAAGATAATCATTTCTGTAGTTTACAGATTTAATTCAAAAATGAATATTTAATTCAAGTTTAGCATCAAGACCAATTTCAACGAGTCTTCGTAAATTAGATAGACGTATTTCTTTAATATCGTTTTCGATTTTTGAAATATAGGACTTTGTAGTGCCTAATTTTATGGCAAGCGCTTCTTGAGTCAGTCCTTTCCTCATTCTAGCTTCTTGAAGCATGGCGCCAAGCTTAAAGTTTTCATATCCCTTTTCGAATGAAGCTCTTTTTTTAGTTCCAACGGTGCCATATTGCTTTTCAATAAATTGATCCAGGGAAATAGTATTATTTTTCGTTTTCATAATCTAATTTTATTTGAATTGCCTTGAAAATTTCATTTTTTGGAGTCTTTTGCGTTTTCTTTTGAAATGCATTGACAATGACTATTAAAGTTTCATTTTCAAAAAAACAAAAAATTCTAAAAATATCAGATCCAGTTTTTATTCTTATCTCATATAAACCTTCTGAGCCTGAAATATATTTTAGATAAACTGATGGCACAATTTCAACATCTTCAATTAATCGAATTGTCCAAAGTATCTTTTCCTTTACTCTATTATTTTGTAGTATAAAAATTTTTCAAAATAATTTTTGTAAAAGAAAGCTTTTCTAAATTTCTTATTTGTGTTCAATTTCAAAGCTAGTTTAAGTTGCCCAAAGGGGCAACTATTTTATTAATATTATTTACAGCGTCTATATTAATAAATTTTAAGGCTTGAATTTTAAGTATAAATACGCTCAGGCAGGCTTTCGACATTGTCTTGAAACAAAAAAGCCTTCCCGATTGATCGGGAAGGCTTTGTAGCCAGAACAGGAGCAAGTTTGGATGAATTTGCAGAAGATGTTAGGGCGATATTAAGTTATTACTATCGTTTTCTCCAATTAGCTTCTAAACCTATAAAATCCTCTAAATGATATACTGCATCAGAATACGTGAACAAAATAGTTCTGTCATCTACAATAGTGTGTTTCTTTCTTTTGTCAACGCTCAATTTTTGTAAATCAGGAAAATACTTTAATGGAGAAATGATCATTCTGCCATCCTCCATTTTCAGGGTAATTTTTCCGGGCAAATCGAATAAAACTTTCTCGATGCACATAGTTTTATTTATTAAAGTAGAAGCCATGATTATTTTATTTTTATTGTAGTAATTTTTTTACCTGCTTTAACATTATTAAATGATTCAATTAATATCGCTTGATTTTCTTTAATCACTTTAATCGCTTGTTTTAGATCTGTATCTGTAAGACTCCCTTTTTCAGCTACCTTCAATGTTTCTAACCATATTTTAGCAGAACGTTGTCTATTTCCTTTTTCTTTTGCAATATGTAAGTGAGGTGGCTCATTTATTGCATCAAACGCAAAGATAAAAAAAGTCAAAAACTTATAAATCGCTATTTTAGGCATTCAACAATGTTTACTCAAATTTAAACCTAATTGGAATAATAAAATAAATATACTTGGCAAGTTGATGAAAATTAGCGTCTAAATTGGGCCTATTTTTTGGTAAAAAGCAAAAACCGATCCAAATGGATCGGTTTTTTATTATTTTCTAAAACTATTATTATTTTAGAAAATAACAGTTTGTAGCCTCAATAGGAGCGAGTTTGGAAGAATTTGCTGGTGATGTCAGGGCAATATTAGTAGCCAAACTTAAGAATCTGTAAAAACAAAAACCGACCCAATTGGGTCGGTTTTTTAGTATTTTCTAAAAACATTAAGCTAAAAATAAATAATAAGTAACCAATGTTATTGAGGTAAACTAACATTATCAGGATTATGAAGATCTTAAATCTAAGTTTAGGAAACGCCTATTCTTTTCAATCTATTAATTAGTATTGATAATCAATTAGTTAATTCAAAATTTGTGTAGGTAAGTGTGTAGCAGAATGAGGTGCTGCTGCACAGGGTGCTGCACATGAAAATTTGATGTTGAATTAATGAGGCTTAAATTTATTCAGTAATATTATATGAAATTTTAATATTATTGAATCATATCTACCTAAAAGATAACACATGAAGCATTTAGTATTCAGCCTTATATTATTACTATTCTTCAACTCTTTATTTGGACAAACAATTAAAGGGAATAGAAGTGAGTTTGAATTTAAGGGTAGAATTATCGGACAAGAAAACGGCACCGTACACCTGAGTTACACAAATGATAGTAGTAAATATGTTAATGATAGTTGTATTTTAAAAAATGGGGAATTCAAATTTAAAGGATATATAAAAGAGCCCAGCCCAGCCTTTTTCTATGGAAATAGAAAATCAAGGAGTGTTGATGATCCAAATTGTACCGATATCTATATAGAACCAAATAAAATTTATGCAACTTTTAAATTGGATAGTTTAAAATATGGGCAAATTGTTGGTTCTCAATCTCAGCAGGAATTCATTTTTTATACTCAACAAGTTAGGATACTTGAAAATAAATGGAGTTTAATGTTTGATGCTATTAAAGAAGCTAAATTAAAAAACGATACAGATAGAATTGACCAAATTTATGCAAATGATTTACCTATATATAGAAACCAAAGTGATAGTTTGATATTAAATTTTATAAAACAGTTCCCAAAATCTTGTGTAAGTGCTCAATTTTTAGTTTACCAATCACAAAAAATATCAACTGATTCTTTGAAGATGTTTTACGCTTTAATGTCTAAAAATGTTCAACAATCATATAATGGTAATAGGGTAAAAGTATTTATAACAAAAGCAGAGGCCACCAAAATAGGTATGCATGCTCCTGAATTTACTTTAACTGATATAAATGGCAGAATTGTTAACTTAAAAGATTTCAAAGGGAAATATATTCTATTGGATTTTTGGGCATCTTATTGCGCACCATGCAGAGCAGAACATCCGTTATTTAAAAAAATATATTCAAAATATCAAAACAAAGGGTTTATAATTATTAGTGTTTCAATGGATACTCAGGATAAAAAACAGGATTGGATAGCGGCAATAAAAAATGATTCTTTGAAATGGATACAAACTTGTGATTTTAAAGGTTGGTCAGGAGAAGTAGTTAATATGTATAATTTGTATGGCAAAGGAATACCATCTAATTTTTTAATAAACACCAATGGATTAATATTAGCAAAGGATTTACATGGCGAAGATTTAGCAAAAAAACTTAAAGAATTATTTAACTGATGTCTAAGAATTTACAGGGTATCAAAATTTTGATAGTAATGGCAAGTATGATTGCCGCGAAGTATTTATCTAATGACTCAGAATCTATGTGGGCTAGGATCAACGAAAAAACGAATGGTAAAACTTTTAATCAGGATACTATTCATGGAAAGATAGTTGATTCTGTTACTAACGAACCCATTCCCTTTGCAACCATTAGTTTTTACAAAAGTGATTCTAATATTATGACTTTTGTTACTGACGCAAAAGGAGAATTCTCAACTGATGAAAAATATTTACAATCAAAAGTTAAGATATCGGCAATCGGTTATAAGGCTTATACTTGTTATTTTACAAAAAATCATAGTAATTTAATACTTCTTGCACCAGCTAACACCACATTGCCGAATGTTACAGTATCTAGCAAAGCCCATAAAAAGCCCAATGCCGCCAAAATCATCAAAAAAGTTAATAAAAATATCAAGCAGAACTATGGAGATTTTTCTTATGATCAAAGATTTAAGATTCATTCTACATTAAATAATTATGACACCACAAAAAGTGAAATGATTGACTTTGTCGATATTAATTTTGTCAAAAATAATAAATCTTTTATAGCTCCAAAGTGGCGCCAGGATACCCTTAAGTATGATGCTATTTTCTTTAATTTGATTGGGGTTCCCTGTATACTTACCGGAAATATAATTGCATATTCTGATATTATCAGAAAGGAATTGGTTATAAGTGAAAAGCGAATTAAAAATTTTGATTTCAAACTACAAGGTCATTTTAAAGATAAAAAATTTGGTTATGTATTCATTGTAAGTTTCAAGCCTCTTAGCACTTATAATGATTTCTTTTTACAAGGATATACACTTGCGCAAAACCCTTTAGGTTATCTAAAAGGGGAAATGATTATTAGAGAAGAAGATTATGCAGTAGTAAACCTAAAATATATTTGGGAGTTAAAAAATGATCGTTTAAACGCGGCTTTAGTAAATAGTTATCATTCTCCATATTGGAATGCAGATAAGCTTGGTAAAATTATAGCTAACTCAGTAATATATAATTACGAGTATTCATATGCTAAAGATTCTGTTGCCGGCAAATACTTTGTTCAGACAATTAAGGTTGATTGTCACGACAAAGGATTCCAAATAGAAAATCATCAGAAAGTGCAATTGAATTATCAATTCGATGCAATTAGTTTAGGGATTAAAAATATTATTGAATAATTTTCCATATGCCGGTAAGCGGTATAAAACCAAACTAGCATATGCGATATCTATTTTCTTTTTTGGTTATATGGTTAACTTATGTATCAGCGAACGCTCAATCTGGTAGTATTTCCGGTAAAATCACCGACAGTTCAGGTAAGAAAACATTAGCACTAACAACTATTACCATATTCAAAGCAAAAGACACCACTATTATTACCTATCGTATCAGTGGAGATGTGGGTGAATTTAAGATACCAGGTCTTCCACTTGGGATGTCTTTGCGATTGATGGCAACTTACTCGGGTTATGAAGTATTCAGAAAAGATTTTGTGCTTACAGTGACAGACCCTACCATTAATTTCGGAAGTATTAAAATGAACGTTACCTCCAAGCAACTCGACGAAGTGATAGTTTACGCAGAACGCCCACCGGTAGTGATCAGGAAAGACACAATCGAGTTCAATGCATCTGCATTTAAAACACTGCCTACTGCACTACTAGAGGATCTATTAAAAAAATTACCCGGTATTCAAGTAGACGAAAATGGAGATATTACTGTTAACGGACAAAAAGTAAACCGGATACTAATTGATGGTAAGCGTTTTTTTGGCAATGATCCAAAAATGGCTACGAGAAACTTACCTAGTAATATGGTAGATAAAGTTCAGGTAATGGATGATAAGGATGAAATAGCCCAAAACAATGATGGCGATATGAGTAGAATTGGTAAAGTGATTAACCTTTCCTTAAAAAAAAATATCAAAAAAGCCTTGTTTGGAAAACTTTATGCCGGCGGTGGAACTGACGAGAGGTATGAGATAGGAGGAATAGTCAATACTTTCAGAGATACTTTGCAGATGAGTTTGATGGCATTCAAAAACAATATTAACCGGACAGCCTTTAATATTCAGGACATTTTATCGCTTGGTGGATTCAATCGTGGTTCACAAATGTCATCCATGGGTATTAACAACGGAGCTGTATCGATAAATAATATCTCTTTTGGAGGTGGAAACAATGGAATTACAACTTCAACGGGTGCAGGCCTTAACCTCAATCATTCGCCTACCCAAAACTTGAATGTTTACGCACAATATTTTTATGGTGGCACCAATACAGCCGACTTCAATCAACAAAACACACAAAGGTTTTTTGGAGATACAATACTAATTGGTCAAAGCTTAGCAAATTTAAATGCAACAACAAATTCTCATACACTTAATGCAGGTGGTGACTGGAAAGATTCTCTTACGAATATTAAATTCAGCGGCGGATTTGTTTTTGCAAAGAACCAGTTAGATGCGATGTCAGTTGGCTCCATTAAAAATAACAAAATCGGTCCGGCCAGTAATTCAATTGGTGGTAGTAATAATAACGGAACAAGTGATGCTTATAGTTACAACCTTTCGCTAACACATAGATTCGCAGGGAAAAAGGCAAGAACAATTTCATTTTATAACGACCTCAACTATACTCGAAATCCTATTAATAATATCAACGAAAGTATCAATAACTATATATTCCCTTCAGTATCAACTTTAGTAGTACAACAACTGAGATCAACGAATTCGCCCAGTACAACGGCAGATTTTCATATAAATTATAGTGACGCGCTTAGTAAAAAAATTAATCTGGCAATTAACCAGCGAATTGAATATTCTAACCAAGCGCAACTAGTAGGAATTTATGCAAAACATGCAGCAACAGGATTTTATGATAGTCTGAATACATTGTTAAGTAATGACCTGCGCAGAGAGCAGATACGTTGGAGAAACCAGTTATCTATTGGGTATAGGGTTAAAAAAGTACAATTTAACCTTGGTGCCAGCTTATGTGAGCAATGGATTAGCAACCAATACACAAAGGGGTCAAGCAGTCAGTTACATTATTCAAACTTGCTAATAAATACTGGATTTAACTGGAACAGGATCAATGTTAATTTATCAACTAATGCCAATGCACCTTCTATCAATTATCTTAACCCTGTTCAGGACAATTCAAACCCATTCTATATAGTTAATGGCAACCCGAATTTGCGCCAGAGTAGGCAAACCAATTTAACTGCGAATGGTACTATTTTCAAGGTGAAAAATAATTTGTCGTACAATTTTTCCCTAAATGCTTCTTTGGAAAATGATGCGGTGATACAGGCGTTAGAAGTAAATAGTTCAGGAGCACAAGTTAGCACGCCAATTAATGTAGATGATCTACGCAGGCTTAATACTAGGGTTGGAGTAAACAAACAGTTTAAAAAGAATCCTAAATTCAATTTTTCAGCAGACCTTTCTTTGGTAGGGCAGTTTACTGGCACTCCACTGATGTTCAATAATATTATCAGTAAAACAAATAGCTACCTGATAATGCCAATTGCACGATTTACTTTTAACTGGCATGATATAGTTGAGTTTAATCCAACTGCAAATGTAAATTTTAGAAAGAACACTTTTACTAGTCGACAGTTCGCAACCACTGATTATACAATTCAATATGTTTCAGGAGAATTTATAGTAAGGCTGCCTAAAAAATTTGTATGGGAAACCAATCTTACTTACCGCTATATCAGTAATCTCGCACCTAGTTTACCAAAAACAAATATGTACTGGAATGCGGCACTAACATTTCTTATGTTTAAAGAAGATAAGGGCCAACTAAAACTTGCTGTTTATGATTTACTAAACAGTAATAACAATTCATCTAGGTTAGTAAGTGGTAACCTTATTACAGACAGCAAGAGCATGGTATTGCAAAGATATTTTATGTTAACTTATAGTTACAATATCCGATCGTTAGCAGGGCAAAAAACAAAAGTGGGTGGCAATCAACAAAATGGGCTGTTTAGGTTTTAAATAGATCATTCGTTTAAGCGGTGCCTTAGAAGATAATCTTTTTACGTACCTGAATAGTACAGAACATTAATGAATGTTCAGGTACTTTCCCGAACGTAAATAAATGTTCCAGAACGATAAATAGCGTTCCGGAACATTTATTTACTTGTATTTCTTCTATATTTTTTTGTTATTACTAGGAACTTCAATATTGTTAGCCTTATCTATTTTTGCTGTTAGGTCCTTATTTTCATTTTTTAATGCCTCTATAATTGATTCGTTTTGCTTTTGGTCATGCTCAAGCATCGCTGTTTTTGAAGTTAGTTTCATTATGGATTCGAGATTTTTCGATGTTAAGTCCTTTAGTTGTCGATTTTCCTTCGACTTTGTTGTTGATGCTTTTATTGCAAAATAGGTAACTCCTATTAACGCAATCCCTGCCAAAATATAAATGGTTTTGATTTGGGCATTTTTTGCTGGTGCATGATACCTGTCTATCATGTTAAAGAATTCTGTGTTGTTCATGTTTTATTAATTTAACGGTTTTACTAAATGATTTTACTACTAAATCATAGCCAAGGAATTCCAAAATTGATTCCTGATTACGATGTTCTAATTTTATGTAATTATCAAGTACAATGTTGTATGCCTCTAAAATTTCTTTGGTCAAAAATTCACCATGTGCTTTTATGGCATCCTCGATTTTAGCTTTCGTATCCCTTTGAATTGCAGACCAATCTAAAAGTTTGTCTTCGTGTATTTGGTGCTTTTTTTGATGTTTCCGCCTTCGACAATTGTGGTGAATACCATTTTCGTCAACATACGATGTGCAGTGTCTTTTAGTTTTGCGTTCTTGGTCTGCGATAGGTTCACCGCAGTCTTCGCATGCACGACCTAAATGGTAGGTCAGGGATGGTTTAATGGAAATTTCCTTCTTTTTTGGCTTCATATAATGCGTATTTATTTGTTATAAATTGTAAGTTTTTTTTGATAATGTTATAAAAAGTCCTACTTTTAAATATAAGTAAGACAAAAATACGCATAAAATTCAAAATATGAAAAATGATTTCTTAAGTTTGTTGGATTTGGAGATGAGCTACTTTCAGCCCTTATTGCCTTTAAAGGACTTTATTGGGAAAGACGGGCAATCACTTTATAAAAGCCTCCCTTTTTGGAGGCGTAATAACTTATTACCATTTATCAAAGAAGGTGGGTGGGGAATAGAAGTGAGTTTGTCTCAACTAATTTGGCTAAGAATATTAGACCACCTCCGTGCTTTAGGTTATCCAGTTAAGGATACAGAGAAAATAACTGATTATTTTTTTAAGGATGCTTACTATGATGATTTGCCTGCTAAAAACTTATTGCAACAAAAGGAGGTGCTAATAAAAAAGCAGTCCAAAATTAAGCTGGACGAATTTGAACAGCAAATGTTAATAGATATTGAATCAGTATTAGGTGACAAACTATTATTATATGGGTTAAAATTTGATATAAGCTATTTATCAAATTTGGTTGTTTGGTGTGTTAAAATGGGAAATGAAGCGGGCATTCTAATTTACCCAGGAGGGGTGGTAGTTGAAAAAAGGGGCGAAGAGTTTACAAGCCATAGCAAAGCACCATTTGATGTTGAAGCACCACACATATATATATCAATCAAAGGCTTGCTAAAAGAATTTGTTGATAATAAAGAGCTTTCGAATATAGTTATACCTTATTTGCTGGAAGATGAAGAGCGTTTAGTACTTAAGGAGATAAGAAAGAAAAACATCAAAGAAATACGGATACTAATTCAATCTGAAAAAATAATGAGGGTTGATACTCAAGTTCAACAAACTTTTACAGATGAGCAGGCGGAGCAAGTAAAAAAAATACTTCATTTAAAAAACTACGAAGAGGTAACAGTTAGTACCAGAGATAATAGAACAATTACATTTAACAGAACAACAAAGAATATGACTTCCGGCAAAACCGGCTCTAAGGATTAACAGCATACTAATCGCTTCCCATTAAAGGGCCGAGTAGTGAAATGTTAAATCATAATGGATCAAAAATTTCAATCCAATGAAAATGAACTAGAAACAATTAAAATTTTATCTGAAATTATCGCTAATCAAATTATCAAAAAACTACTTCAAGATGAACAACTTGGAATTACAGCTTCAGCAGATGACAGCCAAATTTGCGAAAAAAGCGAAGCCGCCTAAATGGAGGGAGGGGAATAAAATTGTGAACTATACAAGGGTTTCTGACCCTTCCCAATTTGACAACACTTCTTTAGAAACGCAAAGAAAAGATGCTATCGCATTTGCAACCAAAAGGTCTTTTGAAATCAAAGCCTTTTTTGGAGGGGAGGCAGAGTCGGCCAAAACGGATGAGCGAAAGGAGTTTAAACTAATGCTTAATTATGTAAGAAAAAACAAGGATGTAGTAGCCATATTAGTTTACTCGTTTGAGCGTTTTTCAAGAAGTGATCATGCACAAGAGCTGATTATAGATTTAGGTAAAATTGGAGTTAAAGTTATTAGCGTACTTCAGGATATTGATGTGACTTCCCCCGCCGGCGAGTTACAGCAACAAATATTTTTTGCTTTCGGTAAGTATGATAACGATTTACGAAGAACCAAAACGATGCGTGGTACTTCTGAATTAATTGAGCAGGGTTATTATATTGGTCACTGCCCATATGGTTATACTAACCTGAGAAGAAAAGAGAAAGCCAAGTACCACGAATATGTAATTAATGAAGAGGGCAAGTTCATGAAAATGGGCTTTAAATGGAAAGCGGAAGGGAAATGGAGTAATAAAGAAATTGTAGAGCGTTTGCGTAAATTAGGTGCAACCATTGAATACAAAAGTTTTTACCGCCAAATCGGGAACCCCTTTTATTGTGGTTATTATATGAACGCATATTTCCCGGGCAAATTAATTAAAGGACACCATCCTGCGTTAGTTTCTATCGAGCTATTCATGAAAGCAAGTGCTGTTGCAATAACTAATCCACATAAAGGGATTGCTAAGAAATTTAAAGACCCCGACATGCCATTGAAGTCCTTTTTAAGAAGTGAACTTAGTAATGAACCGTTTACTGGGTATAAGCAAAAGGGGTATATCTATTACAAGACCAGGGGTAAAGGAGTGCCAGTAAACGAGAAGGCTGATATTATTAATAAGTTATTTACAGAAGAGTTGGATAGATATAAAATTGATGCCACCCATGTTACAGAAATAGCATCACAAGTAAAGGAAATTGTGTCACAGAAGTTTAACGATAAATTGCAGGTGGATGTATCAACAAAAAGAAAAATTACTGAATTGACAGATAAAATTGAATCACTTGAAGAGAGGTTTATTAATCAAGAATTCACCAAAGAACTTTACGACAAATACAGAAACAAATACATGGATGAAAAGAAGCAATTAGAGACTGAAATTGCTAGAAGTGATTTTAAAAGTTCGAACTTAGATAAAGCAATAAAAAATGGAATGGAAATTTTGATAAATCCTTTGCAGTTGTGGATTTCATCAGACTACGACGATAAGCAACGTCTTCAATATTTGTTATTCCCAGAGGGAATGAGGTATGATAAGGAAAATAAGCGAGTTCGAACTCCAAGAGTGAATAGTGTGGTCTCTCTAATCTCAAGTGTAGCAAGGGTTTCTGAGGAAAATGAGAAAGGCTACCTCGTTGGAAGTAGCCTTGATTCTCGTTTCGTAGCCGGTACGGGAATCGAACCCGTCTTTGCCCCGTGAAAGGGGGCTGTCCTAACCGATAGACGAACCGGCCATTTTTATTATCGGGTTGCAAAAATAGGTGTGTGCCTTGTTTCTGCCAAAACTTTTTCTTCATTTCTGCATATTTCTACCACATATTTTATTTAACACGAATTTCATACCGCTTTTTTTCTCGTAAATCGTTAACTTTGCGTCCTATTTAAAAAATTTATCACAAAAATCGCTTCTTCATGAGTACAGTTAAAGTTGCCATCAATGGTTTTGGACGTATCGGTCGTCTAGTTTTTCGTCAGATATACAACATGGAAGGTGTTGAGGTTGTAGCAATTAATGACCTAACCAGCCCATCAGTTTTGGCACACTTATTAAAATACGATAGTGCTCAAGGTCGTTTTGATGCACAAGTAACTGCTACAGAAGATGCTATTATAGTAAATGGCGAAACAGTTAAAATATACGCACAAAGAGATCCAGCACAAATTCCTTGGGGAGCGCACAGTGTAGATGTTGTTATTGAATCTACAGGATTCTTTACAGATAAAGACAAAGCCGCAGCACATATTACAGCAGGCGCTAAGCGCGTAGTAATTTCTGCACCAGCAACTGGTGATTTAAAAACAGTAGTATTCAATGTAAACCATGCAATTTTAGACGGAACAGAAACCATCATTTCTTGCGCATCATGTACTACTAACTGTTTGGCTCCAATGGCTAAAACATTAAATGACCATTACGGCATTGTTACAGGTTTCATGACAACTATCCATGCTTATACCAATGATCAAAACACTTTAGATGCACCGCATCCAAAAGGAGATCTACGTAGAGCAAGAGCAGCAGCAGCAAACATTACCCCAAATAGTACAGGTGCTGCAAAAGCAATTGGTTTAGTATTACCTGAATTAAAAGGTAAATTAGACGGAAGCGCACAACGTGTTCCAACTATTACCGGATCATTAACTGAATTAACTTCTATTTTAACTAAAAAAGTTACCATCGAAGAAATTAATGCAGCAATGAAAGCAGCTAGCAACGAAAGCTTTGGATATACCGAAGACGAAATTGTAAGCAGCGATATCATCGGTATCCATTATGGTTCTTTATTCGATGCAACCCAAACTAAAGTAATTACTGTTGGTGATACCCAATTAGTAAAAACAGTTAGTTGGTACGATAATGAAATGAGTTATGTGTCTCAATTGGTTCGCACAGTAAAATATTTTGCTGGATTAATCAAGTAGTACTTAATATATTCTATTTATAAACCGCAGAGACGTTGGTGCCGAGTTGATTTTCTCTGCACCATCTCGACTCTGCGGTTTTTTAATTTTTAAAACAAATGATCATGAGCCAATTTTCTGACCACAATTTTCAAAATCAAAAAGCGCTAATCCGTGTTGATTTTAATGTTCCGTTGAATGCCGAATACATTATTACCGACGATAATCGTATGCGTGCAACCATTCCAACGATTAAAAAAATATTGGCAGATGGTGGCAGTGTTATTTTAATGAGTCATTTGGGTCGTCCAAAAGATGGACCTACCGAAAAATATTCATTAAAGCATGTGGTGGCTCATTTAAGTGAATTATTAGGAGGTGTTACCGTAAAATTTGCTGATGATTGTATTGGAGCTTCAGCAACAGAACTTGCTGCTTCATTAAAAGCTGGCGAAGTTTTGTTATTAGAAAATTTGCGTTTTTATAAAGAAGAAGAAAAAGGCGATGCAGATTTTGCACAAAAATTAAGTAAGCTAGGCGATATTTACGTTAACGATGCATTTGGTACTGCACACCGCGCACATTCATCCACAGCTGTTATTGCGCAGTTTTTTGCTGCCGATAAAAAAATGTTTGGATTAGTGATGGAAGGAGAAGTAGCTAGTGCCGAAAAAGTAATGCACAAAAGTGAAACCCCTTTTACAGCAATTATAGGCGGAGCAAAAGTTTCTGATAAAATTTTAATTATCGAAAACTTATTACAAAGAGCTACCGATATTATTATTGGAGGTGGAATGGCTTATACATTCATGAAAGCTCAAGGCGGACAAATTGGCAATTCACTCTGCGAAAACGACCGATTAGATATGGCAAATGAATTGTTAAAAACAGCTGCATCAAAAGGCGTAAACATCCACTTACCAAGTGATTCAATTATTGCAGATGCATTTTCTGCCACTGCAAATACTTCATCGGCACCAAGCAATAGTATCCCCGACGGATGGATGGGTTTAGATATTGGCGAAAACGCTGCTGAACAGTTTTCAAATGTTATCAAACGTTCTAAAACCATTCTTTGGAATGGTCCAATGGGTGTTTTTGAAATGGAAAAATTTCAACACGGCACAAAGGCAATAGCTGTTGCAGTAGCAGCAGCCACTAAAAATGGGGCTTTCTCATTAGTAGGCGGAGGCGATAGTGTTGCCGCTGTAAACCAATTTGGTTTTGCCAACCAAGTAAGCTATGTATCTACTGGTGGTGGTGCTATGTTAGAATATTTCGAAGGCAAATCATTGCCAGGAATCGACGCTATAACACAAAAATAATTTTCGTAAATCATTAAATCTCTGTTAATGGGTAATCTTAGCAAGGTTTTTGTTAAGTAAACCACGTAAATTCATTAAAGAAAAAATAAATTACAACAATGAGCACAAAAAATTTAGTCCTTATCGGAATT